>Ga0247742_10000104_pt1 | contig 71540 bp, 58 predicted proteins | sample UWRJL208509C2_FD_180944 | JGI IMG/M metagenome (GOLD analysis project Ga0247742, IMG submission 180944) | Plant litter microbial communities from Arlington Agricultural Research Station in Wisconsin, United States - UWRJ-L208-509C-2 | ecosystem: Environmental > Terrestrial > Plant litter >...
TCTCGCGGGCGGCGGTGTACACCTACGCCAAATGACCTATGCCGAGCGCGCCACGGCTTCGATTTCAATCAGATAGCCGTGGTGCAGTTCCGGCACCGGCACCACCGCGCGGGCGGGGCGGTGATCCTCCAGCGCAGCGGCGTACAAGCCATCAAATTCAGGCCAGTGTTTTACCCCCACCACGTACACCGTGACTTTCACCAGGTCTGCGGGTGAGCCGCCTGCGGCCTTCAAAATCGCCAACAGATTGTCCAGGGCCACTTGAGCCTGTTCGGCAAACGAAGCCTCGAGGTTATGACGCCCGTCAGGGCTCACCGGCAATTGCCCGGAGATGTACAGCGTGCCCTGGTGGCTTACGGCCTGGGAGTAGTGCCCGGCAGGCTGGGAGGCAGTGGCTGTGTGGTGAATCTTCATGATCGGCAGTTCTCAAGCAAGGGAGGGAAGGGGAGCAGGTTGTTCATCGGTGGCACCGTGGCCAATCACCGCCGTGGCCACGCCGCAGCCGAACACGTTGGTGGCGGTACGGCCCATGTCGAGGATCGGGTCCACGGCGAGGATCAGCAGCAAACCGGCTTCCGGCAGGCCGACCATCGGCAGGCCCGCCGCGAGCACCACCAGTGAGCCGCGCGCCACGCCGGCGGTGCCTTTGCTGATGACGAGCAAGGTCAGCAGGATCATTACCTGATGGCCGAAGCTCATCTCGATGCCATAGGCCTGGGCGATGAACATCACGATAAACGCCTGGTACATCATCGAACCGTCGAGGTTGAACGAGTAACCCAGGGGCAGCACAAAACTGTTGATGCGCTTGGGCGAGCCGAAGCTGTCCAGGGCTGCGATGGTCTTGGGGTAGGCCGCCTCGCTGCTGGCGGTGGAGAACGCCAGCAAAACCGGGCTGCGCAGCAACTGCAACAGCTGTTTGAAACGTGCGCCCAGCGCCAGGTAACCCACGCCGCTGATCACCAGCCACAGTACCGCCAGGCCCAGGTAGAATTGCGCGATCAACTTGCCAAAGCTGCCCACCATCCCCAGCCCGTACAGGCTGATGGTGGCGGCAATTGCGGCAAACACCGCCAGCGGCGCGATCACCATCACGTATTCGGTGATGCGGAACATCACCTGGGTCAGTTCTTCCAGCACGTGCAGGATCGGCGACCTGGCGCTGCCCTTGACGAACGCCAGCGCTGCGCCGAAGAACAACGAAAACACCACGATTTGCAGCACCTCATTGTTGCCCATGGCCTCGACGATGCTGCGGGGGAATACATGGGACAAAAAAACCGACAGGTTGAAGCTGGCGGTGTTCAAACCGCTGTTGCCGTTGGCCGCCACACTCAGGTTGAGCCCCGCGCCTGGCTGAAACAGATTGGCCAATGTCAAACCGATCAGCAGCGATACCACGGACGCAATCAAAAACCAGGTCATCGCCTTCAACCCGACACGGCCGATGGAACCGCTGTCGGCCATGCTCGCCACGCCACTGATCAACGTCGCCAGCACCAGCGGCGCGATGACCATCTTGATCAGGCGCAAAAACACGTCGGTGACCATGCTGAAGTAACCCGCGATGGTCTTGGCGGTATCGGCGTCCAGTTGGGCATGCAGCACGGCCCCCACCAGCACGCCAAGGATGATCGCAATCACAATGGCCCGGGCCAGGTAACGATTTTTCATAAGCACCTCTTGTTGTTAACGCTCAGGGAACACCCGGGCATTTTTTATAGGCGGCAGAAATTGCAGGCAGCAGGAAGCCATGTGGCAAGCACGCTCGCCACAGTATTTTCTTGTTGGAGGTTTTAGCCCTTTAGCAGGCTCGCGTACTTCTCGATATCGACGTTGCCACCGGTCACGATGATGCCCACGCGCTGGCCCCGGAACTGCTGCTTGAGGTTGCGCAAGGCCGCAAGGCCAAGGCAACCGGTGGGCTCCACGACCATCTTCATGCGTTGCATGAAGAACCTCATCGACTCCACTAACTCGGCGTCCGAGACCGTAAGGATGTCATTCACGTTCTCGCGGATGATCGGGAAGGTGTGATTGCCAAGGTGCTGGGTCTGGGCGCCGTCTGCGATGGTCGCGGGCGTGTCGATGTGCACGATGCTGCCGGTCTGGAAGGAGCGCTGGCCGTCATTCCCGGCTTCGGGCTCGACCCCGTACAGCAGGCAATCAGGTGACAAGGCACGGGTGGCCAATGCCGTACCGGAGAGCATGCCGCCACCGCCCAGGCCGACAAACAAGGCATCCAGTGGGCCGGTGAATTCCAGCAGCTCCTTGGCGGCAGTGCCCTGGCCGGCCAGCACGTCCGGGTGGTCGTATGAGGGGATCAACGTCATGCCGTGCTGCTCGGCCAGGGTGCGGCCGATCTGCTCGCGGTCTTCGGTGATACGGTCGTAGAACACCACGGTCGCGCCGTATTCCCGGGTGGCGGCGACCTTGGCAGCCGGGGCGTCGGTGGGCATTACGATGGTGGCCGGCATCTGCAACAGGCGGGCGGCCAGTGCGATGCCTTGGGCGTGATTGCCCGAGGAAAACGCCACTACACCCGCCTTGCGCTGCGCCTCGTCAAACCGGGAAAGCGCATTGAACGCACCGCGAAACTTGAATGAACCGGTGCGTTGCAGGTTTTCGCATTTGATGAACACCTGGGCGCCGGTCTCGGCATCGAGGGTGCGCGAGGTGAACACCGGCGTGCGGTTGGCGAAGCCCTCCAGGCGTTCGGCGGCTTTGATCACGTCATGGTACGAAGACAGTTGCATGGAAAGGACCTCTGAAAATGAACCGGGCACGAGCGCATTGCATTTGCTGTCTGGATAAAATATCCATAACTATACAAAATGTAAAGCTCGGCATGCCCACTGTCTTCAGTGCCCGACCAGCTCTTCCAGCAACCGGTCCTTGTAGCCCTGCAAGACCGGCGAACTGCGCTCCCTCGGATGTGGCAAGTCCACCCGGATTTCATGCTTGATCCGCCCCGGGTGGGCGTCCATCACGATCACCCGGTCACCCAGGTACAGCGCCTCTTCGATGTCATGGGTGACCATGATCACCGTGCAGCGCTGTTGCACCCAGATCCGTTGCAGCTCCCGCTGCAGGTGCACACGGGTCAGGGCGTCGAGGGCGCCCAGTGGTTCATCGAGCAACAGTACCTTGGGTTTATTGATCAGTGCCCGGGCGATTGCAGCACGTTGCGCCATGCCGCCGGAGAGCTGGTGCGGGTAGGCGTTTTCAAAGCCGGTGAGGTTGACCAGAGCGATATGTTCGGCCACTTGCCGATCCTTTTCGGACTGGGGCAGGTTGTGGTTTTTCAGGGCCAGGGCGATGTTCTGGCTGACGGTCATCCACGGGAACAGGCGGTGATCCTGGAACACAATGCCGCGCTCCAGGCTGGTGGCGGCGATGCGCTGGCCGTCCAGCAGGATATCGCCTTCGTACTCGGCCTCCAGCCCGACAATCAGGCGCAGCAAGGTGGATTTGCCGCAGCCGCTGGCGCCGACGATGCTGACAAACTCCCCTGGCCGCACGTCGAGGTTGATGTTGTGCAACACCGGCAGCGGCTTGCCTTCGATCCGATAGGCCTTGTTCAGGCCGCGAATCTGCAGGGCGCCGGTCTGCACGGCGGTGTGGAGGGCGTGGTGGGCGATTGCGTTCATGTTCATGGCCTTCAACGAATATTGCGCCAGCGCAGCACGTGGCGGCTGAGGCGGGTAAACAGCAGGTTCATCAGGTAGCCCAGCAGGCCGATGCACAGCACGCTGAGCACGATCACTTCCATGCGCGAGCCAGCCTCGGCATTCATCATCAGGTTGCCCAGCCCGGCGCCGGAGGACAGGAACAGCTCACTGCCGATCGCCGTGACCCAGGCGAAGGCGAGGGCATGCAACACGCCGGTGGCGATGCTCGGCAACGCCGCCGGCAACAGCACGTGCACGAACTGCTGCACCGGGCTGAGCACCAGCACCTGGCCGACTTCACGATAACGCTGCTCCACATGGCTGAAGCCCTGGTAGGTGTTGAGCACCATCGGGTAGAACGCCGCGAGGCTGACGATCAGCACCTTGGAGAACTCGCCATTGCCGAACCACATGGCAATCAACGGGATCCAGCCCAGCATCGGCACCTGGCGAATCGAATGGAACAGCGGGCCGATCAAACGGTTGGCCACACTCGACAGCGCCATCAGCACCCCCAGCACCACGCCGAACAGGATGCCCAGGGCCAGGCCGCCACTGGTGCGGGCCAGGCTGGCCAGCAGGTTGACCGGCAACTCGCCGTTACCGAGCATTTCCAGCAACGCCGAGCCGATCGCCGACAGCGGCACAAAGGCGTAGGCGCCGGCCGCGTCCTGGCGCGAGGCGTATTCCCAGGCGAGGATCAACAGCAGCGGCAGCAACAGGCCGCGGGATTTTTTCAAGAGGGTCATGCCGGGCTCCTAGCGGGTCTGCCAGCGAAACAGCCGCTGTTCCAGTGAACGAAAGCCAAAGTCGAGGGCAAAACCAATCAGCCCGGTGACCACCACACCCACCATCACCACGTCGATGCGCAGCATCTGCCGGGCCATCTCGATCATCTGCCCCAGGCCGCTGTCGGCCGCCAGCAGTTCGGTGGCCACCAGCACCACCCAGGCGCGGGTCAGGCTGATACGAAAACCGGTGATGATCGGCGGCGCGGCAGCGGGCAGGGCGATGCGCCAGACGAAGGTCGGCCAGCGCAGGCGGTACACGTCGGCCACTTCGAAGTAGCTGCGGGGAATGCCCTTGACGCCTTCGCTGGCGGCCAGGGCCACCGGGAAAAATGCGGTCTTGGCGACGATGATGATCTTGAAGGTTTCATCAATGCCGAACAGCAGCACGAACATCGGGATCAGCGCGATGCTGGGGATCTGGCGCAAGGTGTGGAACAGCGGGGCGCAATACACCTCGACGTTCTTTGACAGGGCCATCAGCACGCCGAAGGCCAGGCCGCACAGCGAGCCGATGCCAAAGCCCAGACCGAGCCGGGACAGGCTGTTGCCCAGGTGTTCAGCGAGTTCGCCGCTGGCGAGCAGTTCTTCAAAGGTTTGCAGGACCTGGGCCGGCGGTACCAGCAGGTTGCGCGGGAAGATCCCGAGGTGCGCCACCAGCGTCCAGGTGGCGAGCAGGGCCAGCGGCGAGATGAGCCAGGTCAGGGCAGTGAGCAATCGGTAAGGGCGCATGGCGGGTCTTATTTCAGCGAAGTACCCGGGGGCTATCGCAAGACATGTGCCAGTGAACACAACAGGGGAGAACAATGAAGGCCAAATGTGGGAGCTGGCTTGCCTGCGATGACGGTGGCCAGTAAACATTGAGGCTGGCTGATCCACCGTCATCGCAGGCAAGCCAGCTCCCACAATGGATGGGTGTACATCCGAATGCCCGAATGATGCCTGGCCAACAATGGGGTGCTGCTGCAGCAACACCCCATCAGCAATTACCTCAGAAGTCGTAGCTCACACTGGTGTAGTAGAACGCACCCTGGGCGCCTTCAGGACTGGTGATCGAGTAGATCGGCACACCGTACAACTGCGCGCCGGAAGCCTTGTCCGGGTGAGTGTTGAACAGGTTCGTCGCACCGGCTGAAAGCTTGATCCCCTTGCCAAGGTTGTAGGACACGTCCAGGTCGGTGACCCATTGCGGGCTGAAGGTCTGGTCGAGGTTCGGGTTGGCGGCGTTGAGGCTTTTCCATTCGCCATAACGGCGCTGGGCCACGGTGACTCCCCACTTTTCATAGGCCCAGTTGGCGCTGAGGGTCAGCTTGTAGTCCGGGGTGCCGTGCTCGATCAGGCCTTGGGTGGTGCGGCCGATGATCTGGTTGCCCGCGATGTTGCCGACGTTGCGCAGGTCGGTGATTTGCGTGCGATTACGCGCATAGCCGGCGTTGAAGTTCACCCGGCCCCATTGCTGCAGGTCGAGTTTGTAGTTGCCGGTCAGTTCGATACCGTCGGTGCGGGTGTCGGCGATGTTGGTGTAGAACGCCGCGCTCTGGATATTGGCGTAAGGCGTCCCGGCGAAGATCGGCGAGACCACCGAGGCCGGCAATTGGTCGGAAAGGGTAATGCGGTTGTTGATGTTGATGCGGTAGGCATCCACCGTCACCGATGCGTTGTCCAGCGGTTGCCAGACCAGGCCCAGCGAGTAGTTGGTCGACTCCTCGGGCTTGAGCTGTGTGCCGCCCAGGGCCTGGGCTTCCGGGCTGTTGGCGCGCAAGGTGCGCTGCTGCACCTCGACGTAGTTGCCGCTGCCCGGCGGCTGTTCCACCACCTGCACACTGAACGACGACATGCCGCTCTGCGCCAGGGACGGTGCGCGATAGCCGGTGCTGGCGCTGGCCCGTGCGGCGATCTGCGGGGTGAAGTCGTAGCGCAGCGACAGCTTGCCGTTGGTGGTGTCGCCAAAGTCCGAATAGTGCTCGGTACGCACTGCGACACCGGCCTGGAACTTCTCGGTGACCTGGCCTTCGACATCCAGATACGCGCCCAGCACCTTGCGTTGCAGCGAGTCGGCATCCACCGGGGTGATACCCGAGTAATACCCGGTGAGCCGGCGTCCGGTCACCGGGTCAACGGTGTTGAACAGCGGGCCGTTCTGCGAGGCGGCCGGCGCGCCTGCGCTCAACTGGTAATTTTCCTGGCGCCAGGCCAGGCCTGCGGAGACGGTCAGCGGCTTGAACAGCAAGTCGGTGGGGAAGTCCCGCACCCAATCCAGGGTCACGTTGGTCTGGTCGTTCTTGCGCTCGCCGGTGTAGATCGTCGCCGGGCTGTTGGTGCCCCAACTGGGGTTGATCGCGTTGTAGTCGGTGGACTTGACGATGTTGGTGCCGTGGTTAAGCGCCAGGTCGAACTTGCCCAGTTGCTCGTTTTCGTACCGCAGGCCACCGGTGGCGGCATAGTCTTCCAGGGTGTAGCGCGTGATCGGCAAACGGCCGTCCGGATAACGCTGCAAGGAAACGCTGCCGTAGTTGTTGTACAGCGCGGTGGGCGGGTCAAAAAAACCGGTGGAGTCGGTGTTCTTGTGGGAATAGGTGGCGAACCCGTAGGCGGTCAATCCTTCGCCCACACCCATCTCGCCGTTGGCCAGGAAGTTGTACTGGTCGGAGACACTGTTGGAGCCCCAGTTCCAGGTGCGATAGCGGTTGTTCTGCTCGCGCGGCGTGTTCACGCTGGTGTCGCCGCGATAAAAGATTCGGTTGTCCGGGTTGGTGTCGCTGGCCGGGTCCTGGCTGCCGGCATCGAAACTCAAAGTCAGGAAACCGTCATTCGGCAGTTCGAAGCCTTTCCAGCCGCTGTACTTGCGCTGCATGCCATCGCCCTTGTTGTAGCCACCGAAACGGTAGCCGACGTTGCCGCCGTCGTCCTTTTGCTTGAGCACGATGTTGATCACCCCGGCAATCGCATCGGAGCCGTATTGAGCGGCGGCGCCGTCACGCAGGATCTCCACGTGGTCGATCGCGCTCAACGGGATCAGGCTCAAGTCCACCGCTGCCGCGCCACGACCGTTGGCCAGGCTCTGGCGGGTGATGTTGGCGCTGGTGTGGCGGCGCTTGCCATCCACCAATACCAGCACCTGGTCGGAAGCCAGGCCGCGCAGCGAGGCGCCCTGGGCGATGGAACCGGCAAATGCACCCTGGGGCGACTGCGGGAAGCTGAAGGACGGCGACAGTGCGGTCAGTGCGCCGGACAGGTCGGCAGCGCCGGTTTGCTGCAATTGCTCGCCGCTCAGCACATCTACCGGTGCGGCGCTTTGCAGGGCGGTGACGTCGCTGCGGCGGGTGCCGAGTACCACCACGGTGTCGAGCTTGTCGGTCTTGGCAGTGGGCTGCGCATCGGCGGCTACAGCAGGCACGGCAAGGCTGCCCATGACCAGCGCGATGGCGCCGGCCAACGGAGTACGTTGGAACATAGAAAGGTCCTTTCGAAGCGTGTTGACGATGGCGGCCGGGCGCTATGGCTCAAACAAAGAAGGTCAACTGTGGGAGCGGGCTTGCCTGCGATGATGGCGGCACAGCCACATAATGGTTGGCTGACCCACCGCTATCGCAGGCAAGCCAGCTCCCACATTTGATCTCCGGCGTTTGGTGAATAGTGTCCGGCGGCTGAAGTTAGAAGCGGCTGGTCACGCTCAGCCCCACGGTGCGTGGGTCGCCGTAAGTGATCACGTACTGCCCCAGCCCGCCGTTCGGCCGGCCATGCACCTGATAGCGGCGGTCGGTGAGGTTGTTCACAAACCCGGTGACGCTGAGTTTTTCGTCGGCGCTGTACCAGGTCAGGCGGCTGTTGGCCAAGGTGTAGTGCGGCTGGCTCAAGTCCTTGTCGGCGCTGCTCTGGCGGTCGGCGAGGAAGTATTCCTTGTCGCGAAAACTCACGTCGGCACCGGCCACCAGCTTGCCGCCGATTTCCAGCGGGATGGTGTAGTCGCCACCCAGCGACACCACGTTGCGCGGCGAGCGCACGAAGCTGTTGCCGCTGTAGTCACCCGTGACCGCACCGGTGTTGGGGTTGGTGTTTTTGAAGTCGGTGTATTCGGTATCCAGGAACGAAATCGCCGCCCGCAGGTGCAGGTAGTCGGTGGGTTGGCCTTCCAGTTCCAGCTCGGCGCCCTTGACCTTGCCCTTGGCGCCGTTGGTCAGCGCGGTGGTCAGTACGCCGTTGTTGACGGTCAGCAGGTTGACCTGAATGTCCGAGTAGTCGTAGTAGAAGATGTTCGCGTTGGCCGTCAGGCGATGGTTGAACCACTCGGACTTCACGCCGAATTCGTAGGCATCGAGTTGTTCCGGGTCCACCGTGGTCAGCTGCGACAGGCTGGTGGACAGCCCGGTGTTGAAGCCGCCCGAGCGGAAGCCGTGGGCATAGCGGAAGAACACCCGCACGTTGTCGTTGATCCGGTATTCCGGGGTCAGGTCATAGGTCCAGGCTTCCCAGGTCTTGTCTTCCTGGCGGTTGCCGTTGGTACCGACGCCGCCCAGGGGAATCAGCGGGCCATTGGCGGTGGCGCGCGTCAACTGAGTGAGGTTGAGGTCGATGTCTTTCTTTTCCTGGGTCCAGCGCAGGCCACCGGTCACGCTGAAGTTGTCGGTGAGGTCGTAGGTCAGGTTGCCGAACAGCGCGTAGCTGTCGGTGGTGTGGTTGTAATTGAGGTCGCGAAAGTCCGTCGCGCCGTTGACCTGGTTCGAGCCGGTGCCATTGGGTGTCGGGCCCGGGGCGATAAAGCGTCCGGCGCTGCTGTCCAGGTCTTCATGGAAATAGTGCGCGCCGGCCAACCAGCGCAGGGTTTCCTGCTGGGGCGAGGCCAGGCGGATTTCCTGGGAGTACTGGGTGTATTTGTTGTCGGCGGTAGAGGTGCCGTTGACCTCGTAGGGCGTGTAGTCGGCATCGCCACTGGACTGGCCGCGGATGTAGTCGTAGGCGCTGATGGACGTGAGGGTGTAGTCGCCCAGGTGCCAGTTGAGGGTCAGCGAAGTACCGTCATGGTTGAGCTTGGAGTCGTCGTCCACGTTCAGCGCAATATTGCGCCCGGCGGGGCGGGTGTAGCCCACGTTGTAGTAGCGGCCGAGGGTCAGCGCACCGTTGGCGCCGTCGCCCTTGAACTCGCGGCTGTGGATCTTCCACAGCGCGTCCAGGTCCGGGTTGAGCTGGGCGAAGAATTGCAGGCGCACGGCCTTTTTGTTGACGTCGCCGTAGGTGTGATCGTCGATCAGGTTTTTCTGGAAACCGTCGCGTTCCTCGGAGTACAGCGAGATCCGCGCCGCGAGTTTTTCCGGAACCAGGGTGCCGCCGATGGCGCCATTGACGATGCGTTCGTTCTTGCTGCCAAAACCGATCGTGCCATAGCCGTCGGTGTCGAAGGTCGGTTTCTTCGAGATGATATTCACCGCGCCGGCCGTGGTGTTCTTGCCATACAGCGTGCCTTGGGGGCCGCGCAGGATCTCGATGCGTTCGAGGTCAAACAGCGGGCCGCCACCGGCAATCGGTGCGTTCAGGTACACGTCATCGGCGTAGATGCCCACCGGGTACACAGTGGCCGCGCCGGTGTCGCCGGTGCCCAGGCCACGGATGTACCAGCGCGGGCGCCCGTCGCCGTCGGGGTTTTTCGCCGAGGCGTTGGGAATGAAGGTGGTGATATCGCCCATCGACCGCACGCCGTCGGCAATGATGCTGGTGCCTTGTACCGCCGACACCGCGACCGGAACCTCTTGCAGGGTTTCTTCCCGGTGTTGTGCGGTGACGGTCACGGTCTTCAGCGACGGTTCGGTTTTGCCTGCATCGTTTTCGGCAGCGTCGGCGGCCAGCAGATGTTCGCTGGCGGTGCCGCCTGCCAGCAGTAAAGCGAGCCACAGGCCCTTGGTGATTGGATTAAGTGTGTGCATTGAAATCTCCCCCGGAAAAGTTTCCTTGAAGGGGTTAGAGCAGAGATCGTGCCAAGCAGATTTCAGGGTCGATACATGGTTGTAAGATATTGATATATAACGATTAAAAAATTCAAGAAGAGGACGTTTTCGAACAATTGAAAGCGCAGCCGAAGGCCGCTTGAAAAGCCTGTCGAAGATTCAGCAGAAGTTGCTTGGAGGGTGCTGCTGGAGCAGCAGGGGAGGTGTTGCCGTAGCAGCTGTCGAGCCCCGGCGAGGCTGCGTAAACGGTGTATCTGACACACCGCAAACGCAGCCTCGCCGGGGCTCGACAGCTGCTACATGGGGGAGGTCAAACAGCCACGCGGGAGGTGGAGCCGATGACCTTTTCCAGCACGCTGAAATCAATCCAGTCGCGCACATCGAAGCGCCGTGGAATGAAGTTCCAGCGATGCAGGAAATCGGTGAAATCCTGCAAGGCTTCGATGGAGCGCGAATCGAGCGTGGTACGCAGCCGACGATGGGCATCTTCGCCGTAGGCCGCGGTTACCCAGTACTCGCTGGTGTTGAGTTCCTGTGCCAGGAAGCGCCGGGTCTCGTCCGGATTGGCCCAGGCCCATTGCTCGGTGCGCAGCACGGTGTCGACGATTTTCACGCTGGCGTCGAAGTGCTCCTGCAGCAGGTTGATGTCCACCGTGAGGGTGCGTGGCGTGCCGTTGTTGGAGCGGATCAGCGGGTCCGGGTGCGAACCGGTGTCCACCACCACATGCAGGCCGAACTCGTTGGCCAGGTGCACGGCGTGGGCACCCTTGAGGAAGATCGCGTCGATATCACCGCGCAGCAGGCCGATCAGTTCGTTGTTGCGCCGGCTGAAGCGGCTCACCCCCAGGCTCGCCGGGGAGCCGTAGACGTATTGCACCTGGTTGTCGCTGTAGGTGCCCCCGTAGGGGTAGTCCACCAGCTCTACGTCCGAGACTTCCAGGCCTTCGAGCTTGAGGGCGTTTTCCAGGCCGCGCAGGGCCTGGGCACGGGTGAAGTCGATCTGCACGTTGGCCCATTTCGGCAGGCCGAAGCGCCGGTTTTTCAAGTCGCGCACGCTGCGCACACCGCTCTCGGCGGTGGTCAGGATCAACTGCACCTCATCGCTCCACGATAGCCCCAACACCCGGGTTTCCACGCCACTGGCGTAGGCCCAGATCGCCGGGATATTACCGCCGTGGCGCACCGAGTTTTTCAGGTGATGGTCGTAATGCGCCTCGCGAACTTCCCGTTCCGTGGACTCGCGCAACGACTGGATATTGGTGCCAAAAGGCAGGAACGCCTCGGCCAGGCGACCGGACTGCACAGCAATGCCAAGGCCGGTGGGAACCGGGCTGTGGGTGTACCAGAGAGTATCGAGTGGTTTGCTCATAAGGGTCTTCGTTCAAATCCATGAAATAGGAAACCTTTGCAGGAGCCCGGCTTGCCGGCGATGAGGCCCGAAAGGTCAATACCCCATTCAAGGCCGTCATCGCCGGCAAGCCGGCTTCTACAGGGGTTAGCCTGCCAGCGCGGTTTTGCCGTTCAAGAGTGCTTCCAGCGGCCGTGCATCAATCCATTCACGCACGTCGAAGCTTTTCGGGATAAAGCGCCAGCGGTGCAGGAAATGCGTGAAGTCCTGCAGCGCGGCAATTGCCTGTTCATCCAGTTCGGTGCGCAGGCGCAAGTGGGCGTCGTTGCCGTAGGCGGCGGTGACCCAATACTCACTGCTGTTGGTTTCCTGGGCCAGGTAGCGGCGGGTTTCCTCCGAGTGGGTGTGGGCCCATTGCTCGGCGCGCAGGACCGAGTCAAGAATGCCGGTGGCTACGTCGAAGTGGTTTTCCAGCAGGTTCAGGTCCACCGCCAGGGTGCGCGGCGTGCCGTTGTTGCTGCGGATCAGCGGGTCCGGGTGCGAGCCGGTGTCGATCACCGTGTGCAGGCCGAAATCATGAGCCTGTTGGGCGGCGTGGGCGCCCTTGAGGAAGATCGCATCGACTTCACCGCGCAGCAGGCCTATCAGCTCCAGGTTGCGTTCGCTGACTTTTTGCGTGACCGGCGTACCGGCGATATTGCGCACCGGGGTATCGCTGAAGGTGCCGCCGTAGCGGAAGTTCTTCAGCTTCACGTCGCCGACTTTCAGGCCTTCCAGTGACAACGCGTTTTCCAGCCCGCGCAGGGCCTGGGCGCGGGTGAAGTCGATCTGTGCGCCGGCCCAGTCCGGCAAGCCGAAAGTACGGCCCTTGAGGTCCTTGACGGTTTTGATGCCGCTGTCCTGGCGGGTCAGGATCAGTTGCACTTCATCTGCCCACGACAGGCCGATCACTCGGGTTTCCCGGCCTTGGGCGCGGGCCCAGATCGCCGGGATATTGCCGCCATGGCGTACCGAATTGCGCAGGGTGTGATCGAAGTGCGATTCGCGCACCGCCTTGTCATCGGACTCACGCAGCGACTGCACCTCGGTGCCCAGGGCACCGACTGTGTCTTGCAGCCAGCCTTTTTGCACTGCAATGCCCAGGCCGGTGGGCACGGGGCAGCGGGTGTACCAGAGCGTATCGAGAGGTTGGGTCATCAGGAGTTCTCCCACAGCGTTCAGGCGCTGGCTTTCAAAGGTTGGATCGCCGGGCGTTGGTGCACAAGCGGCAGGACTTCCTGGCCAATGCGCAACGCTTCTTCCAGGTGTGGATTGCCGGCGAGGATGAAGGTCGAGAAGCCGGCGTCGCGGTATTCCACCAGGCGCTCGGCGATGTTCTGGTGGCTGCCGACCAGGCCCACGGTCGGACCCGGTTTGGCTTTGGCGAAACCGGCCCACAGGTTGGGACCGATGATCAGGTCGTCGAAGCGGTCGACGTTCTGGTGGTACGCGGTCTGGCGCGCGCCGCCGACCGAATCCGAGCCGCTGGTAAAGCCCTTGGCGACCTGGCTGCTCTTGCCTTCGAGCTTGTCGAACTGGCGACGCAGGTCTTTCCAGGCTTGCTCCTCGGTCTCCCGGGCGAACAGGTCTACCCGCAGGCCGAAGCGCACGGTGCGGCCTTGTTTGTCGGCCAATTCGCGCACGCGCTCGATGTGTGGCTTGAGCTTGTCGATGGGTTCGGCCCAGTTCAGGTACACGTCGGCGTGTTTGGCGGCGACGTCGAGGGCGGCGTCGGAGAAACCGGAGAAGTACACGCCGGGCTTGCGTTCGTGGTGCAGGCCGTGGGGCAGGGCGCCGTTTTCCAGTTGGTAGATATCACCGTTGTAGGAGAATTTTTCGTGCTCCCAGAGGCCCTGGATGATGTCGAGGAATTCGCCGGTGCGCTTGTAGCGCAGGTCGTGTTCGAGGAAGTCACCGTTGGCGCGCTGGCTGGCGGGGTTGCCGCCGGTGATGATGTTCCACTCTACGCGGCCACGGCTGAGGTTTTGCAGGATCGCGGCTTGTTGGGCGGCGTAGGCGGGCAGGGTCCAGGTGGCCTGGAAGGCGATCAGGAATTTGATGCGCCGGGTTTCTCGGGCCAGGGCGGCGGCGACGATCCATGGTTCGGGGCCGGTGGGCAGCAGGGCGCCTTCGAAGCCGGCGAGTTCGGCGGCTTTGGCGACCTGAGCGATGTAGTCGATGTAGGTGAAGTCGTCGGGTTGGCCGTTGGGCAGGCGGCCTGGTGCGATGTTGCCGGGGCGGTAGGTGGGGTTGCCGCGGTTGTGTTTGTCGGTGGTGAGTTGGGGGCCGTCGGTGCCCAGCGGCAGGCGCCAGAAGAATTCAGTGGTCATGGGTGCTCCGGTTCAGTCGTGTTGGGTGCGGGGACCTTTGGGGATTGGGACTGCAACGGGCATGCCATGGGGGCTTGGGCCAACGGGGGCAGGGGGTTGTGGGTTTTTTGGGGGTGGGGGTGCGTCTGTAGCAACACTGGGTCAGCAGTGGGTGCTGTAGGTGAAGCACTTTGTGTACATATCCGTTGTTGCGGTCCGTACAAAAGCGGCAAAGTAACCAAAGCGCTCTGCCCCGCCTGTCGGCGCCTCGCTGTGGCTCGGCGTTCCCTCACTCCGGCATTAGCACGGCGGCCTGAGAGCCGACCTGAGTGTTAAAAGCCAGATCAAAAGCCAGAGCTGCTTTTCTGTAGGAGCTGGCTTGCCGGCGATGCAGACACCTCGGTCTTCCAGATACACCGAGGTGATGCCATCGCTGGCAAGCCAGCTCCTACAGTGGACCGTGCCCGCTTTAGCTTTTGATTTTGCTTTTAAACACTCAAGCCGGCCGGTAGGCCGCTGTGTTCTTGATCTGCTTTTGATCTTGATCTTAGGCGCCCCGTTAAACCACGCTGGCCGAACGCAGGCTTTGGAGCGTGGGTAACCCGGCAGGACGCCGGGTTAGCCGTCCTGGGCCAGGGATGGCCCATGACGGCGGCCCACGGTCCAAAGCCGGAGTGAGGGCACTCCGAGCCTAGGCGAGGAGCCGAGTGGTGGGGCAAGAGCGTTTTGCTTACTTTTGACTGGGCCGGCATTCCGGCTGTTCAAAAGTGAGCCGCTGTAAGAGCGGAACCAATCTCAAACATCACCCAAAAACGGATATACCCCCAATCACCCAGCCACCAAATCCCCCACCCGTGCACTGCGCAAATACGTCTGATACAACGCCGCATAAGCCCCCCCACGATCAATCAACGCATCATGCGCCCCAAGCTCAACGACCTGCCCATGCCGAACCACAGCAATCCGGTCCGCATCCCGGATCGTCGCCAGCCGATGGGCAATGATGATCGCCGTACGCCCCAGACACAGCCTGCGCAACGCCCGTTGAATCCGCCGCTCTGTGTGAATGTCCACCGCCGAAGTCGCCTCATCCAGCACCAGCACCGCCGGGTCCGCCAGATACGCCCGCACCAGGCAAACGAGCTGCCGCTGCCCATGACTCAAATGCGCTCCCAAAGGCCCAACCTCGGTGTGGTACTGATGCGGCAACCGCTCCAATACCTCATCGGCGCCCAGCTCCCGGGCCGCCGCGACCAGGGTCGCGTCATCCGCCAACGGCGCCGCCAACCGCAAGTTGTCGAGAATGCTCCCGCTGAACAACACATTGTCCTGCAACACCACCCCGACATTGCGCCGCAACGCATGCTGGGCCAGCTCCCGCACATCAATCCCGTCCAGCCGCACCACGCCCGACTGCACCTCATAAAACCGCGTGAGCAACTGCACCAGCGTGCTTTTCCCATGCCCCGAAGGCCCGACAATCGCCAACACCTCACCCGCAGGAATATGCAAATCCAGCCCATTGATCACCGGCGCCTGCGCACTTGGCACATAACTGAAACCCACCTGCTCGAACCGCACCTCACCCCGCGCTCGGCCCAAATGGCGCGGTGTAGCGCTGTCGGTAATCTGCGCCTGGGTATCGAGCAACAGGAAAATCCGCTGCGCCGACGCCGATCCGGTGGCGTAGCGTTCAAACAGGTCCGACAGCTCCTGCAACGGCCCCAAGAACAGGAACACGTAAAACAGACTTTCGGCCACTTGCCCGACCGACACTTCACCGGCCGCCAGCCCATAGCCGCCCACCAGCAATAACAAGGCGATTCCCGCCGAACTCAGCAGCGCCGTAAAGGGCGCAAACCACCCCGAGCGCAAGCTGCCGCGAATCAGTGCATGGTTGAAGTCATCCAACAGCCCGCGATAACGCCGCAGGTTCGGCGTCTCCTGGGCGCACTGCTGCAGCATCCGCGCGCCGCTGACGCTTTCCACCAGGTGTGCGGTAAAACGGCTGCGGTTTTCCGCAACCCGCGCCCAGTTGCGCTGGGAGATCCGCTTGAAACTCCAGGTCGCCAGCACCAGCAACGGTACGGTGGCCACCAGGCTGAGGAAGAAACGCGGGTCGATACGCCACAACATCACCGATGCCAGGCCACAGCGCAGCAAGGCACCGAGCAGTTCAGGCGGGCCCTGGATCACCAAGGGTTCGAGGGCGTCCACGTCGCGGTCAACCCGGGAAATGATCCGCCCGGCACGGGTCTGGTCGAAGTAGCTGACGCTCAACCCCTGGACATGCGCAAACACCTGCACCCGCAGGGCGTTCAACACGCGGATCGCCGCGCCACCGGCAACAAACTGCGAGACCCCGGCCAGCAGGAATCGCACCAGCCAACTGGCGGCCAGCCCCGCGCCCAGCCATAGCACCAGGCGCTCGTCCAGCAGCCAGTGGTCGGCCTGCTGAATCAAGCCACGGTCCAGCAGTTCACGCACGAACCAGGGTCGCAAAAACACCGTGAACACCAGCAACAGCTCAATGCCGATCACCGCGAAAATCGAGCGGCGGATTGGCCTGAGCAGCGGCAGCAAGCGTTTGAACATGCTGCGGTCGAGGGCCTTTTTCGCGAGCATTTCTTCAATTTCGATATCGCTCAAGGCTTTGCCGGCGATTGGATTAGCCATGGTCGATCCCCAGCAGGTCGCGGTAGTGCGGGTGGGTGTGTTGCAGTTCGGCGTGGGTGCCTGTGGCGGCGATTTTGCCGTCCGCGAGCATCAGCACCCGGTTGGCCAGGAGGATGGTCGACAACTTGCTGGAGATCACCAGCACGGTGGTACCGCGCAGTTCTCGCAGGTTGTTCAGTACGTGCCGTTCGCTGATGGCGTCGAGGGCGCTGGTGGCGTCGTCCAGGCACAGGATGTCCGGTTGGCCCAGCAGCGCCCGCGCCAGGCACAGGCGCTGGCGCTGGCCGCCGGACAAGGTCACGCCACGATCACCCAGCGGCGTGGCCAGGCCGTGGGGCAGGCGCAGCAAGATGTCGTCCGCTGCGGCGAGGCGCAGGGCTTCAAGCAATTGCTCATCAGTGGCGTCGGGAGCGTTCAGGCGCAGGTTGGCGGCGAGGCTGCCGGCGAACAGGAAGCTCTCTTGCGGCACCACGTGCACCCGTTGGCGCAACGCACCGAGGTCAAGTTCGCGAATGTCTTGCCAGCCAGCGCCGTCATGGCCCAGCAGCACGCGCCCGGTGCTCACATCAGTGAGGCGTGGCAACAGGCTGGCCAGCAGGCTTTTCCCGGTGCCGGTGGCGCCCACCAACGCGACAATTTCGCCGGGCACCAGGGCCAGCGAGCAGTCATGCAGAATGTCCCGCCCACCGCCGGGAGCGCTGATACTGACGTGCTCCAGGCGCAACCCCAGGGGCGAAGCGGGCAGGGTGGCGCTGCCGCTGCGTATCGCTGCGGGGGCGTCCAGCAGTTGCCAGATACGTTCGGCACTGGCCCGGGCATCGGCGAAGGTTTGCATCACCCGGCCAATGCCTTCGATGCGAAATACCAGGGTGGTGGCGATCAGCAGCGAGGTCACCAGTTCACCGATGCCCAACTGACCGGCCGCCACCAGGTGGGCGCCGTAGACCAGGATCCACACATGGCCGAGGGCGACCACGGCCTGGGGCAGCGGAATGCGTGAACTGGAATAGGCCAGCGCCTGGCGGGCCAAGCCTGCGAACACTGCAACCTGTTCGGAAAAACCCTGGATACGGCTCTGCTCAAGGGCAAAGGATTTGATCACACGCACCCCGCCGATGCCTTCACTGAGGTCCTGGTTGACGCGGTCGTAGGCCGCGCCGACGCTGCGGTCGAGTTCAACCAGGCGTTCGGTTTGCAGCACGAAAATCCACAGTCCGGTGACGGTCAGCAGCAGCGGTACCAAGCCCAGCCACGGGTTGTACCAGCTCAACAGACCCACGGTGGCCAGCACCACCAGCGGGGTTTCCACCACCTGGCGCCAGAAGGTGATCAGCGCGTCACGCACCTTGTCGGCATCGCGGGTGGTGCGGGTGATCATCTCGCCCATGCCGTGCTGCCAGTGATAACCCAGGTGCAGGCTTTGCACCTGGGCGAGGATGCGTTCGCGCAGGCGCGTCAGCAGTTCCTGGCTGAGCACCAGGGACATGACGCTGGCGGCGTATTGCAGCGCGCCACGGCCCAGAGCCACGGCGAGCATCAGCCACAGCCAGTGCCAGCCAAGGCTGGCATCGAGGCTGCCGTCGGCGTGGCGGATCACTGCGCGACCGGCGCTGACATCGTTGACCGCATGGCCGATCAGCCATTGTTGCCAGACCAGGCCGAGGTTGATGGCCACGAACAGCCCGGCGACCAGAGCGAAGCGCCAGGGCATTTCACGGTAGATCGCCAGGCTGCGCAGAAGGGGGTGTTTTTCGATCATGAAAAGCTCATTGGGTTTATTGATCCTTCCCAAACTGTGGCGAGGGAGCTTGCTCCCGCCGGGTTGCGAAGCGACCCCAAAAACAGGGCCTGCTGCGCAGTCCAGCAGGACCAAGCTCCCTCGCCACAGGGATGTGTTGGGCTGGTCTAGCGAGTGGTAGCGCCCTGGGTTTCCTTGGCATTGAGGATCGCCGTGTACTCCCCCGGATCAATCCCGTTCAGGTAGTAGTTGCCCACATGGTGCAAGCGCCAGCGAATCGGGTCGTGGGTGGTATGCACCCGGGCGTTGCGCCAGAACCGGTCGAGGTTCCATTTGCTCAGCGACGAACTGGCCCCCAGCAACGAGAAAATATCGCTGGAGATCTTCAACGAAGCGCTGTCCGAATGCGCCCGTGCCGTGGCCACCGACAGGATCAATTCGTCCTGCAGTTCCTTGTTCTCCGGGTCCAGCTCATGTGCGTCGAACACCCGCGCCGCATCCCGCAGCAGCGACTCGGCTGCACGCAGGGCCACCGCGTATTCACCGATCTGCTTGATGATGTGCGGCTCTTCATTGGCGTGGTCCACGCCGCTTTCCACCCAGGGCCGGGCGTTGTGCTTGAGGTACTCCACCGCCGCGGTCAGCGCGCCCGAGGCAATCCCGGTATCGATCGCCGCATGCAGGATCTGCGGGAAGGTCAGGCCGGTGCGTTTCATCGGGCCCTTGCGCTTCGAAACGAAGTCTTCATCCAGCTCGATATTGTCGAAATTCACCGTGCCGCTGACTGAGTTTTTCTGGCCGAAGGCTTCCCAGTCATCCACCAGGGTCAGGCCCGGTGCGTTGCGGTTGAGCAGCACGCCGGCGCCGCCGTCATCCGAGGCCGCGGTCAGGGAGATCCATTCGGCAAGGTAGGAACCGGTGGAGTAGAACTTGCTGCCATTGAGTACCAGCTTGCCATCTGCATGCCGCTCGACGCGGGTCTTGAGGGCGAACTTGTTCTTGCCGCCGACTTCCGCCAGGGCATTGCCAAAGCGCTTGCCGGCCAGCACATCGGCCACTAGGCGATCACGCACCGCATCCGGATAGCCGTTGAAGATGCCCCGCAGCATCACGTTGTGAATCTGCAGCAACTGGCCCACACCACCATCGGCCACCGAGACCAGGCGCACGGTTTCGACGATGGTTTGCACCGAAGCCCCCAGCCCGCCGAATGCCTTGGGCACACCGATGGCGGTCAGGCCGCTTTGGGACAGCAGTTGCGCCTGGCGCCACGGCAACTGGCCGTTCTGGCTGCTGTCGGCGGCAATCGCGGCGATCTCCACGGCGATTTCCTTGGCTGCGGCAATGGCTTCGGCCTCGCTGTGCAATTGGCGTACCGGTACCTGTTCGAACGTACTCATAGTTTCTTCCCCTGATTTGGCCCGTGTGTTTAAGCCCCTCTGCAGGAGCCGGCTTGCCAGCAATGGACTCAAGTGCACCGCGTAAACCCGTCAGTACACGTCATCGTTAACCACCATCGCTGGCAAGCCAGCTCCTACAGGGGATTGCGCTGGATGTCGGGCATTGAAGGTGCCTTGAGCAAGTTCTGCGCCAATGCCGAAAACCACCCCTGGCGGGGCCTGCGATAACGGGGTGTTGCTGGGGCAGCAGTGGCGAACGGGTGACTGCTGGGCCAGCAGCAGCGCTGCTGACAGGCCAGCAACAGTACTTCGACTCTTTGCGCCAAAGCCCTGCAAACCGGGGCTTTGGCCAATTGGCACGTCCTCTGCAATACCCCCATGGACTGCCTTGCCCAATTCAATGGAGCTGCCCATGACCCTTTCCGCGATCCTGCCCAAGCCTGCGCTTGAGCAGATCTGGTTTACCCGCTGCCCGGTACCGACCGCCTCCGGCATCGCCTACAAACTCGGTTGGCTGGGCGACGAATTCGCCGCCGACGGCCTGCCGGTCTCGACCTTGCAGGAGGCTCGTCAACTGGGCCATCACCACTACGATCACGAGCTGCCGGGGCTGTTTCGCGAAGGCGGTAATGTGCCGGCATTGGCCGCCCGTGCCGCCGGCGCGCCGAGCCGTTTGATCGGCCTGACCTGGATCGAGGAATGGCAAACCATCCTGGTCCGCCCGGACTCCGGCATCACGCGTCCCGAGCATTTGAAAGGCAAGCGCCTGGCCTTGCCGGCCTGGGGTGATAGCCGTCCAGGGAGCATCGCCCGGGCCATGAGCCTGCACGGTTACAAAGGCGCGTTGAGCCTGGCCGGCCTGGGCTTTGATGACGTGCAACTGGTGGAGGTCGCGCTGCACGATCAGGAGCAGGCGCCCAACCCACAGGAAGGTTTGCAACGCCTGTGGTCGGGCCTCGATTACCTGGCGCGCGGCGAAGTGGACGCGGTGTACGTCAAGGGCGCTTCGGCCGCCGACGCCGCGCGCCGTCTGGGCCTGGTGGTGGGCATCGACCTGGACCTGATCGCCGAGCCGCGCTACCGCATCAACAACGGCACGCCGCGCCCGATCACTGTCCACCAGAGCCTGCTGGACAACCACTTTGACCTGGTGGTGCGTTTCCTCGCACAAACCCTGAACGCGGCTGACTGGGCCGCGAACAATCGCGACGGCCTGAACGCGATTCTCGAAGAAGAAACCCGCGCCGGCAGTGCCGGTGTGGCCGAGGCCTATCGCGGTGATTTCCATACCACCCTGGCGCCGGACCTGTCGGCCGAGCGCCTGGATTTCCTCGGCATCCAGAAAGACTTCCTGTACCTGCACGGCTTCCTGGAGCGCGATTTTACGATCGCCGACTGGGTCGACCCGCGCCCTCTGCAAGCTGCCCATGAACTGTTGGCCAAGCGCCGCGCCTGAACCCGGAGAAACTGCCATGACTGCCATTGTCCACGCCCAACCGATCACCCAGGAACTGCAGGCCTTTATCGACAAGGTCCTGCTGGAAGCCGAAGAAGCCTTCACGGTCTTCCGCGAAACCAACACCATCACCGCCAACGGCACCGTGGGCTTTATTGAGCGCGTGCCGGGCCAGGAACTGCTGGTGTCGGTCAACTACGGCGGCCCGTGGAACTACCGCAAGCCGCTGCAGGCCACCGTCACCGACTTTGCCGGCAACGTGATTGTCGGCAAAGGCAAGGGCGGCCTGGGGCGCTACACCAAGCTGTTCCAGCAGCATGCAGACGTGACCACCGTCTCCCACGTGCACTCGCCGTACCTTGGGGCCTGGGCCCAGACCCACCGCACGCTGCCGTTCCATTACGTGCCGGTGCAGCGTTACCAGTTGGCGCGGGAACTGCCGGTGTACATCGACCGTCGCCAGCAGGAAGTGGATTTCATCCTCGACAAGATCGCGGAAAACCCCTTCAACCTGGCGATCCTCGAAGCCAACGGCGGCTCCACGGTGTGGGGCAAGCAGGGGTTGCGGGCCACGGCTGAGTTCATCCTGTTGCTGGAAGAGGGCGCGCAACTGCAATTGCTGGCGGATGCCCTGGGCGGTTCGCGGGCATACGGGCCGGGGGTGTTGACCCAGCAGTGGAAGATGAGTGGGTTGTTTGAGCAAGCCACGGCGCTGGGCCTGGTCCCCGCCATCGACCGCAAAAACTGAACACACCCTTATCACGGTGACTGAAACCACCACGACCCCTGTATGAGCCGGCTTGCCGGCGATAGCGGTGCATCAGGCGACATTCCTGTTGGATGTGCCACCGTCATCGCCGGCAAGCCGGCTCCTACAAGGGGCGGTTCCATTCAAGGATGTTGCCCATGGCGGTAAAAATTCTCTGGTATCTCACCACCCCCGACGGCCCTTATCCCTGGGAGCCCGAAGGGCGCTGGAAGACCGACTTCCAGCATCTCAAGCAACTCGCGGTCGCCAGTGATCGCCTGGGTTTCTACGGCTCGCTGCTGGGCTCCAGCCCCAACGAAAGCCTGGCGGTGGCCGCCTCGCTGATCGACGCCACCCAGCGCCTGCGTTTCCTGGTGGCGCAACACCCGGGCGAGCTGTCACCGGCAGTCCTGGCCAAGTGGGCCCTGACCTTCGACCAATTCTCCAATGGCCGCCTGCTGTTCAACGTGGTCAATGGCAATGATGCGGGCCTGGCGACCCTCGGCGTGCATTACCCCCACGATGAGCGCTACGCCTTCAGCCTCGAATACTGGCGCGCCTTCCAGGGCTTCTATGCCGGCGATACTCGGGGTTATGACGGCCAATACATCAAGCTCGCACCGCGTGCGCCCGGAGCGGCCAAGCATCCGCTGGGCGGCTGGCATCCGCCGTACCAGAAACCGGGCATCCCGCTGTGGGGCGCCGGCACCTCGGGGCCAGGGGTGGAACACTCGGTGCAATTGCTGGACGTGTACCTGAGCTTCGCCAATACGCCGCCGAAGCTGGGGGACAAGTTCCGCAAGGTCGCCACCGAAGCCGCGAAGATCGGCCGTGAGCTGACCTTCGGTACCCGCCTGCAAATCATCGTGCGCGAGACCGAAGAAGAAGCCTGGGCCCACGCCGAGAAACTGCTGCAACGCACCTCGCTGCAAACTGCGCGCATTGCCATCGAGCGCCAGTTGCCACCCGGGGTGAGCTTCGAGGATTACCACAGCGACGACCCGCAAACCCAGCGCAACGTCGAGACCATTCGCGCCGGCCGCCTGCCCACGGCTCGCGAGCTGGAGATCTACCCCAACGTGTGGCTCGGCCCGAGCCTGTTCGGCTTCAACATCCTCGGCCCGGCCGCCGGCACTTACCTGGTGGGCAGCGCCGAACAAGTGGCCGAGCGTATCCGTGAGTACGAAGCCCAGGGCACCTCGGCGTTCATCCTGTCGGGTTTCCCGCTGATCGATGAGGCGCACCGGGTGGCAGACCTGCTGTTCCCGTTGCTCGACCTGGACCATGGTTTTGATGTGCCGCGTCTGAACGCCGTGCAGCAGCAAGAGGCGTAGCTGATGAGCGAAGGATTTTCCCGCCGAGTGTTTCTCGGCAACAGCCTGGCCATCGGCGGCGGCTTGCTGCTGGGTGGTTGTGACAGCGGGGCGGCGCCGACTGCGGTGTTGTCGACCACACCGACCACCGGCGGACGCCTGCGCATCGGCATTATCGACGGCGACCAGTCCGGCAACCTCGATGCCCACAAACCGGTGGGCGGCGGGATCATTCGCGGCTGGGCGCTGTACAGCAAGTTCTGGGAATGGAACACCGACGTCAGTACCCGCCTGGCCCTGGCCGAGTTCGCCGAGCCGAACGCCGATGCCAGCGCCTGGACCATCCGCATCAAGCCGGGCCTGGAGTTCCACCACGGCAAGACCATCGGCGCCGACGACATGCTGTTCTCGCTGCTGCGCCTCACCGATCCGAAACTTGCCTCGCCGTTTGCCGGACTGGTGGGCGCCATCGACCGCAATGCGCTGCGCAAGCTGGATGAACGCACCATCGAAATCCGTTTCAAGGAGGGCCAGAGCTTTTTCCCGCTGGATGAAACCCTGATCAGCTTCGGCGGCATCGTGCCCACCGACTACGACCCCATCACCAATCCGGTGGGTGCCGGCCCCTACAAACTCAAGCGCTTCGTGCCCGGCCAGCGCTCGCTCTACAGCCGGTTCGAGAATTACTACAAACCCGGCCAGCCTTATGCCGACGAACTGGAAATCATCGAATTCAAGGACCAGGTCTCGCGGGTGGCCGCATTGCGTGCCGGGCAGATCGATGTCGCCAGCGGCGTGCAGGCCGAGCACAGCGCGCTGCTCAAGGCCGACTCGCGCCTGTCGCTGTGCGTGTCGCCCAGCACCTCGTTTACCGGCTTCAACCTGAACCTGGCCAAGCCGCCGTTTGACGACGTACGGGTGCGCCAGGCGTTTCGCTTGCTGGTTGATCGGCAAGAGTTGGTGGACCGGGGCCTCAACGGTTTCGGGCGCATCGCCAATGACCTGTACTCGCCCCACGACCCCACCTACAACCACGACATTGCGCAGCGACCCCATGACCTTGAGCAAGCGCGCTCGCTGCTGCGCCAGGCCGGGCAGACCGATCTGCGGGTGGAGCTGACGACCCCGTCAGGCTCCGGCGTGAATGCCGCTTTGGTGTTTGCCCAACAGGCGAAGAAGGCTGGCGTGGAGGTTCGCGTGACCCAGGTCGACGGCGCGGTATTCAACGGCCCGCAGCGCGAGCAGTGGCAACTCTCACCGGGTTCGACCCCGGCCCGTGGCTTCCTCGCATCGGCGTTGCACAACGACGCGCCCTTGGCGATCTACAACCGCAGCAACTTCCATGACCAGCGTTTCGATGCGCTGTATCGCCAGGCCCTGGCCCAGCCGGATGTGCAATTGCGCAAAGGCCTGGTGCACGAGGCCCAGCAGATTCAACACGAACGCGGTGGCCTGCTGATCTGGGGTTTCAACGATGTGCTGGACGCCGCCTCGGTACGGGTCGGCGGCCTTGCGCCGGAACAGACCACCTTCGCCTCCTGGCGCTTTGACGAGCTGTGGTTGAACCATGTCTAAACCCCTGCGAACGCCGGCCTGGTTATCGTGGTTTATCGGCCGCCTGGGCTACGGCCTGCTCACCGCGTGGGTGATCAGCCTGGTGGTGTTTATCGCCACCCAGGCGCTGCCATCGGACCCGGCCCGGGTGATCCTCGGCCCCGACGCGCCACTGGAAAGCATCCTCACCCTGCAACATCAACTGGGGCTGGACCAGCCGATCCTGCGGCAATATCTGCGCTGGCTCGGCTCGGCCCTGAGTGGCGACCTCGGGGTGTCACTGGATTCCAACGCGCCGGTCGGCAGTATCCTGTGGGGGCGTTTCGGCTACACCCTGGCGTTGCTCGCCGGGGTGATCGCCGTGGTGGTGCCGGCGGCGCTGGGCCTCGGCGTGTACCTGGCGCTGCGCCGCGACAGCCACCTCGACCGCTGGAGCCTGTCGTTGCTGATTTTCCTCAAGGCCACGCCGGGCTTTCTGTTGGCCATCGGCCTGGTGCTGCTGTTTTCCATGCCGCATATGGACTGGTTGCCGGCGGTGTCGATCCTCGACCCGGATCAGTCGCTGTGGCGCCAGTTGCCGTTCCTGGTGCTGCCGGTTCTGGCCCTGAGCCTGTCGGCGCTGCCGTACCTCACGCGCATGGTGCGCGCCGCGATGATCGACGCGCTGGAGTCCGACTACGTGATCGCCGCACGGCTGCGGGGCATTCCCCATTGGCGGATCGTGTGGCGGCATACCTTGCCCAACGCGCTGGTCCCGGCGATCCAGGGCGTGGCGCTGACCTTGCGCACGCTGATCGGCGGCGCAGTGCTGGCCGAAGTGATCTTCAGTTACCCCGGCATCGGCACCGCCCTTAACGCGGCGATCCAGATGCGCGACTTGCCGATGATCCAGGCCATCGTGCTGGTGATCACCCTGGCGGTGGTGCTGATCAACCTGTTGGCCGACCTGTTGACGGTGCTGCTCACGCCCAAGCTGCGCACGGCCCGTCGCGTGACCCTGATTTCGCGCAACCGCCGGGGCATCACCCCGTGGTGGCGGCGCTCCCGAGGTGATGCATGAGCAAGACGCGAATTTCCCGCTGGCTGGCCGAACCGCAAACCCGCAAGGGCGCGCTGATCACCTTGCTGGTCATTGCCGTGGCGCTGTTCGGTCCGTTGCTGGCGCCCCATGGCTCGACGGATATGGTCGGGCCGGTGTACGGCGCGCCCACGGGGTGGGCGCTGCTCGGGTATGACTTCCTGGGGCATGACGTGTTGTCGCGGCTGCTCAGCGGCGGCCTCTCGGTGCTGTGGATGTCCGTGGCGGCGGCGAGCATTGCCCTGGCCGTCGGCAGTACTCTCGGCTTGCTTGCGGGGCTGTCGCGGCGGCGCCTGGACCAGTTGATCACCTGGCTGGCGGACGTGTCCCTGGCATTCCCCGACCTGATTCTGGTGCTGTTGATTGTCTCGATGCTCGGCCGCGCGCCGTGGTTGATCGTGCTCACGGTGTCGATTGCGTTTATCCCGGGGGTGATCCGCCTGGCGCGTGCCAGCGCGGTGGCAGTGGCGGGGCAGGAGTTTGTCGAGGCCGCGCAGATGATGGGCTACTCGCGGCGGCGGATCCTGTTCAAGGAGATCCTGCCGAACATCCTTACGCCGTTGCTGGTGCACTTTGGCAACATGCTGACCTGGGGGGTGGGCATGCTCTCGGGCCTGAGCTTCCTCGGTTATGGCGTGGCGCCGCCGACGGCGGACTGGGGCTTGATGATCAATGAAAACCAGGCCGGGTTGCTGGTGCAGCCCTGGGCGGTGTTGGCCCCCGCCGTGCTGATCGGCGTGTTTGCCTATGGCACCAATATCCTCGCTGAAGGCATCGGCCGCAGCAGCGCACGCCTTGGAGAAAAACAGCCATGAATGCAATCGCGCAGATGACGACGACGGTGCTGCAGGTCAGTGGCTTGCGGGTTGAATTGGCGGGGCAGGTGGACGTGTTGTCCGGCGTGTCCTTCAGCCTGGAAGCCGGGGAAATCCTCGGGCTGGTGGGTGAGTCGGGGTCCGGCAAGACCACCTTGGCTACCGCGCTGCTGGCCCATGCCCGACGCGGCGCACAGATTGTCGGTGGCCAGGTGCATGTCGCGGGCCAGGCGTTATTGGGCCTGGAAGGTGAAGCGTTGCGCCGTGCCCGTGGCAGCCTGATCGGCTATGTCGCCCAGGACCCGGCCACGGCGCTCAACCCGGCGCTGCGCATTGGCAGCCTGTTGGATGAAACCCTGGCGGTGCATCAACTGCGCCTGGACAAGGCGGCGCAGCGACAGCGCATCATTGAAACCTTGCGTGATGTCGGCTTGCCGGATGACCCGCAGTTCTTGCGCCGTTTCCCTCATCAACTGTCCGGCGGCCAGCAACAGCGAGTGATGCTGGCCCTGGCGTTTGTGCTGCAACCGCGGCTGATCGTGCTGGACGAACCGACCACCGCCCTGGACGTCACCACCCAGGCGCATATCCTCGCCACCTTGCGCCGCTTGTGCAAAAGCCAGGGCGTGGCGGCGGTGTATGTGTCCCATGACCTGGCGGTGATCAAGGACCTGGTGGACCGGGTGATGGTGATGTACGCCGGGCGGATTGTTGAAACGGCTACTCGGGACGCCTTGTTCAGTCGGCCATCCCATCCCTACACCCGGGGCTTGTTGGCGGCGATTCCCGATGTGGCCGGGCGCCGAGAATTACGGGCGATTGGCGGGCATGCCCCCGCGCCTGGGCAGCGGCCTCAAGGCTGTGGCTTCGGGCCGCGGTGCGAGCGTTTTCGGGCAGGGTGTTCGCAGCAGGAACCGCTATTGCAGCCGCTGTCGCCAGGGCATGAAGTGGCGTGTCTTGCACCCCATGGTCAGCCGTTGCAGCGCATCGCCCTGGCGCCGATTGCTGCGGTGGACGCGCGCACCGACAAGGCCTTGCTGGAAATCAGCGGGTTGAACGTGGCGTACGACCGCCAGGTGCTGTTTGACGTGTCCCTGCAATTGCTGCCGGGGGAGTGCCTGGCGCTGGTGGGCGAGTCCGGTTCCGGCAAGACCAGCCTGGCGCGGGCCGTTGCCGGGTTGGGGGAGAATGCCGAAGGCGAGCTGCGTTACGCGGGGCAACCGCTGCCGTTACAGGCACGGCAGCGCGAGGCGGGCTTGCGGCACCAGATTCAGTACATCTTCCAGAACCCGTACCGGGCATTGAATCCCCGGCAGACGGTGTACCAAACCTTGAGCGCACCGCTGGAGCACTTCTTTGCGGTTAAAGGCAGTGCCGCGCGTGAGCGGGTGGAGGCGGTGCTCAAGCGGGTGTCGCTGCCGGCTTCGGTGGGCGAGTTGTATCCCCATAGCCTGTCCGGCGGTGAGCGCCAGCGCGTGGCAATTGCCCGGGCATTGCTGTGCGAACCGAAGCTGCTGATCTGCGATGAAATCACCTCGGCGCTGGACGTCTCGGTGCAGGCGTCGATTCTGGATTTGCTGCGCCAGTTGCAGCGGGACGGGTTGACGTTGCTGTTCGTCACCCATGACCTGGGCGTGGTGCGGGCGATTGCCGACCGGGTGTTGGTGCTGAAGGTCGGGCGGGTGGTGGAGCAGGGCGCGGTGGATAGCGTGCTGGATCAGCCGCAGGCGGCGTATACGCAGACGTTGCTTGAGCATTCGCCATCGCTGGGCTGATTGGCACTGCTGCGCAGTGATCGCCGGCAAGCCGGCGCCTACGGTAAAAGGCGCACACCTGTAGGAGCCGGCTTGCCGGCGATAGCGGAGGCCGCCTTTACGCGGCCTTGCGGCGCCGAGCCTCTTCGCGCACCGCCGGGATGATCCACCGCCCATAATCCACGGTGTCATACAGCGGGTCGTACCCCCGGTTCAAAAACGTCGTGACCCCCAGATCCACATAATCCAGCAGCGCCTGGGCCACGGTCTCCGGTGTGCCCACCAATGCCGTGGTGTCGCCATACGCCCCAACGGCCGTCGCCGTCGGCATCCACAACGCGCGGTCATGCCGATCGCCTAAAGCCGCCGCTGCCAGCAACCGTTCCGATCCCGTTCCCTTGATCCGCTTCTGCCACGGGCTGCCCGCCGCGAACTGCGGGTTGGCCTTGATCTGCTCCAGAATCTGCTCGGCCCGCTGCCACGCCAGTTCCTCGGTCGCGCCCAAGATAAGGCGCACCGACAAACTCACCCTTGGCGCCTGTACACCCGCCGCACTGGCCGCCGCCTTGAGCTTGGCAATCTGCTCCGCCACACCGCTCAACGGTTCGCCCCACAGCGCATACAGGTCCGCATGCTTGACCGCAATCTGGTAGGCAATGTCCGACGAGCCGCCAAACGAAATCGGGATATGCGGCTGTTGCAGCGGCTTGACCGGGGAAAACGCGCCCTTGATGTTGAAGTACTTGCCCTCGAAGTCGAAAGGCTCCTCGGCGGCCCAGGTGCGCCGCACGATCTCCAGGTATTCGTCGGTGCGTTGGTAGCGCTCGGTCTTGTCCAGCAGGAAGTCGCCTTCCTGGGGTTCGGCGGTGATGCCGGTGATGGCATGCAGGCGAATGCGCCCGCCGCCGGTGGTGTGGTCCAGCGTGGCAAACGCGCGGGCTGCGACCGTCGGCGCAGTGAGCCCCGGGCGGTGGGCGATCATGAAGCCCAGGCGCTCGGTGTGCGCCGCCGCGTAGGCGGCGATTTGCAGGCTGTCGGCGCTGCCGGGCCCGCTGGCGATCAGTACCCGGTCAAAGCCTGCGTGTTCATGGGCGCGGGCGTGGTGGCGGATAAAGTCGAGGTCGAAATCCGGGCTGCGCACGCCACGGGTCTCGGACCATTGGCGGGGGAAGATCATGCCGACAAATTCAATGGACATGCTGGGGCTCCTTTGAGGGTTAGAACTGGTAGTCGACCTGGGCCAGCAAGGTGCGGCCCGGCATCGGTTGCAGGAAGGTGTTGGTGGAGCCGGCCAGGCCGCTGACGAAGTTCAGTTCGTTGGTCAGGTTCAGCACGCGCAAGGTGGTGCTCCACTGCGGCTGGCGGTAGTACACGGCAAGGTCGAGGTTGTATTCGTTGGGGATCTTTACGGTCTTGCTCAGGTTCAGGTACCAGTTGCTGGTCCACCAGCCGGACAGCTCGGCGCCAAAGCCCGAGTCGAAGCGGTAGTCGACGTAGCCACTGGCGGTGTATTCGGGAATCTGCACCGCGTCGAAACGCCCGGAAGGTCGCTGGTTGAGGCTGTTGTTATCGCCGAACACCGTGCCGTTGTCGGGCACGAACCCGGCCGATGCAAATCCCGCCTGGGAGGTGAATTCGTTGTAGGCATTGAGCTTGGACAGGTTCAGGCCGCTGCGCAGGTGGTCATCCGGCTGATAGCGCACGGTGGCTTCCACGCCCTTGATCACCAGCCGCGCGATGCTGTTGTTGCTGTCTGGCGCCTGGTCCCGAGCCTGCTTGAACGCGGCCAGGGTCATGAACAATTGGTTGGGCACCGCTTCGACCTTCACGCCCACTTCGTGCAACACGCTCAGGCTTTGGAACGCCAACGGGTTGAGCTGGTTGGCGCCACTGCCGCTGCCCCAGCCCAGGCCGTTGGAGAAGAACCCGGTGTTGACCGCCAGCGAGCGATCGAAGGTGTAGTACAGCGTGGTGTTTTCCGTGGGCTTGACGTAGGGGCTGACCTGGAACGCGAACAGCCGGTAGTTGTCGCTGTCCTTGCGCGGGTTGCCGCCGGCGAGCACGAACGGGTTGTCGATCTCGGCCTCGATCCAGCTGCGGCTGGCACCGATGTTCAGGCCGAAGTAGTCGCCGTACTTGAGGTTGTGCTGGCTGAACAGGGTCTTGGTGGTCCAGGTGCTTTCGGCGGTGTAGGGCGCTACAGACTCGGCGTAGAGCCCGTGCCCGGCCGGGTACATCGGCGGCAGGTTCAGCCAGCCGTAGTAGTTGGAATACTGCGGCACGCCGGGCTGGCCGATCCATGCGCCATTGCCGCCGGCGGGGTTGGCACCGGTAAGGCCCAGCAGGTCGCCGGGGTTCTTGCCCGAGGGGTTCTGGGTCAGGTCATAGGCGTTGATGGTGGAGCCGAAGCTGTTATTGGCCGCAATCGATTGGTTGAATTCGCGGCGATAGATCAGGCCGGTGTTGCTGTCATCCCGCAGGGTCCAGCCGCCCAGGCGGGTTTCATTGCGCGAGCGGAATTCGAAGCGGTTGTCGAAGATGTTGTCTTTGGACTGCACCTGGAACGAACCCACGGCATCGGTGATGTCCTTGGAGCGTTCGTAGAACGTGCTGTTGGCCAGCGTGATGGTGGGCGACAAGTCGGCCTCGACGCGCAGTTGCGTGGTAAAGCGCCGGGAGCTGCTTTCGTCTTCCTTGCGTTGCCCGGTTTGCGAGGACAGCGAGCGTTCGCCGTTGCCCGCCAGCGTCGGGTCATACACCCAGCCCCGCAGGCTGCCGGGGTTGCTCTGGGTGTTGGGCGAGGCGGTCTGGAAGCTGCCGTCCACCACGCTGTATTGGCCCTGGGCATTGCGCTGGCGCTTGACCCAGCCGAGGGTTGGCGCATCGGCGGCGCCAGAGGCCAGCACCGGCGACCACAGGGTGTTGCCGTTCTGGATAATCGGCGTGGCGCGCCCGGCGTAGTACTTGCCGTTGTCCACCAGGTCCTGGGTGGCGCGGTTCCAGCCGTGGGTGATGTTGTAGTCGTAGTAGTTGTCGTAGCTGGCGTTCCAGTCCACCCGCACGTTGTCGTTGCGCCAGGCGAGGGCACCGTAGAACGCGTCGAAATTATTGTCGACGTTGTCGTAGAAGTCCTGCTGGCGCTGCTTGGTGATGCTCAGGCGGTAGGCCAGGTTGTCGCTCAGTGGCCCGGTATTGTCGATGCTGAATTTGTTGGAACTGCGGGACGTGCCGTCCGGTATCCACGAGCCCAGTTCACCGCTGAGCTTGGTCTTGAACTCATTGAAGTCGGGTTTCTTGCTCAGGTAGTTCACATAGCCGCCGCTGCCGGACACCGAACCGTAGGTGACCGACGACGGCCCGGCGACGATGTCGGCGCCTTCGTAGGCGTTGAAGTTCGCCGGGTGGCGCACGCCGTAACCGCGCTGGCCGTCCTGGAACACCTCGGAGCCCTGGGCGCGAAACTGCGGGGCGATGCCGGCGTTCTGGCCGCCGCCCCGGGTGATGCCGGGGGCGTATTTGACCAGGTCATCGGCGCTGCGGATCGAGTTGTTGGCCAACTGCTCGGCGTTGATCTGCACCACCGAACGCGGCGTGTCGAGGACCTTGGTCTCCGTGCCGCCGTACACCGACGTCGGCGGGCGGGTGGGCAGGGTATCATCATCGGACTGGCTGGCACTGGCCTGCACGGTCACGGTTTGCAGTTGGGTATCGGCGGCAAACGCCTGGATTGGCAGGCTTGCGGCCAGCAGCAGAGGTAAACGCAAGGCGATAGCGTGCATGGCAGAAATGCCCCATAAAAAACAATGAAGAGCGCACGGTCCCTTGTAGGAGCCGGCTTGCCGGCGATGAGGCCCTTGGGCCCTGCGCCGGGCGATCGGGCGCCATCGCCGGCAAGCCGGCTCCTGCAGGGCGATGCGGTGTAAGTGGGTCAGGCCGTGTCTTTGAGCCAGAGCTTTTCAAAGCGCCAGGTGCTGAACAGCGACTCTTCCGACTGCGCCCCGCCGACGCGGGTGGAAACGCTGTCGAGCAAGTCGGCGTAGCCCCAGATCAGCATCCCGCCGCGCTCGTACTGGATCTGCTGGACCTGATGCACCAGGGCCTTGCGTTTTTCCAGGTCGGGCTGGGCCATGGCGGCCAGGAACAGCTCGCTGAATTGCGGGTCGTTGAAGTGGGTCTTGTTGGACACCGCAAACGGCGCGTCGGTATGGATCGCACTGGCCAGGAACGGCGCGCCGATGCTGCCGCCGGTGCTCAGGGGCCAGTCGTTTTTCAACGGGCCCTGGAAAGTCGCCAGGTCCACCTGCTTGACCTTCAGGGTCACGCCAATGCGCTTGGCCTGCTCGGCCAGCACCAGCGCCGAACTCAAGCCAGGCCCCGGAGTGGTGATCAATTCCACCTCGAGGTTTTCCTGGCCGGCGTCCTTGAGCAGTTGCGCCGCCCGTTGCGGGTCGTAGGGGCGTGGCCCGAGGTCGTGGTTGAAGGTCGGGTCGCTGGGCGCATAAAGGTCATTGGCCACCCGGCCCTGGCCATTCAGCGCGCGGCGCACCAGTTCTTCGCGGTCGGCCATCAGGCGAAACGCTTCGCGCACCCGTGGGTCGTTGAACGGCGGCTTGTCGAGGTTCATGTCGAACGACAGCCAGTTACCGGTCACCGAGGTGATCACCTTCAGGCGCGGGTCCTTTTGCAGGATCGGCAACTGCTCGGTGGGCATCACGTTGGCCATGTCGATTTGCCCGGAACGCAGGGCGGCCAGGCGCGAGACCTGATCCTTGAAGTCGATGATCTCCAGCTCATCGGCGTAGGGCTTGCCGTCCTTGTAGTAGTTCTCGAAGCGGGTAAACAGTGAGCGTTGGCCGGGGGTGAAGCTTTTGAGCTTGTAGGGGCCGGCGCCCACCGGGTTGGTGACCGGGTGGTAGTCCACCGGCACGATGCCGCCGAAATTGACCCAGGTTTCTGCCAGCGGCATGTAGCTGCGGCCGTCGCGAAAGCTCAGGCGCACGGTGCGGTTGTCGAGCTTGACCAGGTTGTCGCGGTCCACCCAGTGCAGCAGCGCCGCGTAGGGCGAGGCCAGCTGCGGGTCGGTGAGGCGGCGGATCGAGAAGATCAGGTCGTCGGCGTCGATGGTCTTGCCGTTGTGGAATTCCAGGCCGGGGCGCAGGCGCAGGGTCCAGCTGCTGGCGTCGGCATTCGGCTCCGCGAACTCGGCCAGAGCCAGGCGCGGCTGCATCTGCTCGTCCCATTCCCAGAGCTTGCTGTACAACGCAAAGCCGCGAACGATGCCGCTGCCAATGGGTTTGTGGGCATCGAGGTTGCCGCTCTGGTTGCCGTCGAGAATCCCCAGGCGCAGGCGCCCGCCGTAGCGGGGTTGATCGTTGCCGGTGACGTTTTTGGGCGTGTCAGCGGGGCCGCAACCGGCCAGCAGCAAGCCGCCGCCGACGGTCACGCTGTAGCCGAGAAAGTCCCGACGGCTAAGCAGTAGGCTCATGGCATCAGACTCCGGCCGGGCCGTTGGCGGAGCGCAGTTCCAGCACCGGCTCCTGGGGACGACTCAACTCGGCGCGTTCACTGCGAAAGTGCGGCAGGATGTGTTCGCCGAGGCGGTAGGCTTCTTCCAGGTGCGGATAGCCGGCGAGGAAGAACAGGTCGATGCCGATGCTGTTGTACTCGCGAATCCGCGCCACCACGTTCTCGTAGCTGCCCACCAGCGCACAGCCCGGTGGAATACCGATGTAGCCAAAACCGGTCCATACATTGGGGTGGATGAAGAAGTCATCGAAGCCCTGGGTCTCGGTTTTTTCGCTGAAGCCGTGCTCGTAGCTGAGCTTGCGCGCCGTACGCAACCCGGCGTGGGCCGCCACGGCCTTGACCGCGCCACGGGCGATGCCTTCGTCGAAGAAGCGTTTGGCTTCGGTGCGGGCCAGTTCTTCGGTTTCCCGGGTGATCACGTCAATCGACAGGCCGAAGCGAATGTCAGTGCGGCCCCATTTCAGCGCGCGCTCGCGCAGGTCGGCGATCAGGGCGGCGATTTCGTCCGGGTGTTCGGCGCGCATCAGGTAGAAGTCGGCATGCTTGGCGGCAAACTCCCGGGCGGGGATGGACGAACCGGCGGTGCAGATCAGCGGCAACTGGGCTTTCTTCAATGGCCCGCGCAGGCCACCACCGTCGGCCTTGTAGAACTTGCCGTCGTAGTGGAAGGACTCGTTGTGCCAGAAGCCCTTGACCACGTCCATGAATTCGGTGGCGCGTTCGTAGCGTTCATCGTGGTCGCTGAAGTCGCCGACCTGGCGCTGGATCACGTCCGAGCCGCCGTTGATGATGTTCCACACCAGGCGGTTGCCGGTGGCCCGCTGGTAGGTCGCCGCCTGCTGCACCGCCACCCACGGGGTGTAGTGGTAAGGCTGGAAGGCGGTGACGAATTGCAGGGTACGGGTTTCCCGGGCCAGCAGCGCGCAGACGGTCCACGGTTCTTCGCCGGTGGGCGCGTTGACCATCAGTGCGCCGCCAAAGCCGTTGATCTCCGCAGCCCTGGCGATTTGCCCGAGGTAGTCGATGTAGGTGAAATGATCACCGACACTGAAGCCCGACACCGCGCCGGTGCTGGGCCCGCTGCGATGCCAGTCGCCCCGGTTGCGCGGGTCGCCGGGCAGGAACTGGGTTTCGCCGTGCAAGGGCAGGCGGGTAAAGAATTCGATGCTCATGCAAGCCTCCTGCTTATTGCGCGGTGGGGGCGCAGATCGGGGTGATCGGCTGGTCGTTGATGACTTTGTGGGCAAACGGGATCGAGTCCTTGAGCGATGCATTGACCGTGGCACTGTGGCCCAGGCCTTTGTACAGGTGGCCTTCGACGATGGAGCCAGCCTTGCAGGCGTCCTGCATCAGCTTGACCTGGGTCGCGGCGGCCGGCGTGGTGTCTTCGGCGCCGGTGCCGATGAAAATCGGCTTCGAGGTTTTCAGCGTCGGGTAAGACACCTGCGCCAGCCACGGCGCGAGTTGCTTGCCCTTGTAGTCTTTCTTGGTGTTAGCGATGCTCAGGCCGAGGCCTTCGACATCGCCTTCGAGGGCGAACAGGCAACTGGTACGGGCCTGCTCGAAAATCGGCAGGGCCTTGTCGGTATAGAAGTCGGCGGGGTTGATGCTCGGGTCGTATTGCTGGGCGGCGAGCAACGTGTAGAAGCCGTAGGCCAGGGTGGGATCGACCTTGTTGCGCACTTCCTCGCTGGGGTTCTTCGCGTAGTCGAGGGTGTAGATCACGCCGGTGCCGATGCTGCCTTTCACTCCCAGGTCCGGAGCGTAGGTGGCGGCATAGGCGGCTGCGGCGAAGGCGCCGGCACCGCCCTGGGACTGGCCGACGATCAGCACTTTGTCGGCCAGCCCGGGTACCCCGGCCACCACGGCCTTGGCGGCGTCGAGAATCCCGTAGGCGGCCATGCGACTGTTCAGCAACGGATGGCCACCGGGTACGCCGAGGCCCTGGTAGTCGGTGGCGACGACGGCAAAGCCTTCGGCCAGCCAGCGATTGAGGTAGGCCACGTCACGGTAGGAGCGACCTTGCCACGACGGCGCACACACATCCGCCACGCCCACGGTGCCATGGCCCCAGCTCGCCACTGGCCAACCACCGGCAGGCGGCGTGCCTTTGGGCAGGAACAACGCGCCGGACACCACGATCGGTGTCTTGTTATCGATGCCGTCGGTGGAGGTGTACAGGATGCGGTGGGCGCTGGCGGCATTGGCCAGGCTCAGGGTGTTGTCCAGCGGCTCGCTGCGCAGCAGTTTGCCGGGAACGGCCGGGATGGCTTTTTCCCAGGTGTAGAAATCCGAGACGCGGCCATCACCTTGCAGCGGGTCAGGTTTGGGGGCGTAGGTGTCGGCAGCAAACACGCTCATGGACAGGGCCAGGACGCTGAGGCCGAAAGCAAAGGAGTGCGGCAGTTTCATGCTCAATTTCCCTATTACGGATTGGTGCTGACCTGGCCACGCAGGGCCGGCCAGTAGTCGGTGAGTTTCAGGTCGATCAGGGCCTGGTTGGTAAAGCCGGTGGCCAGTGACGGGCCGATGTCGTAGGTGTCGCGAATCAGGTGATTGGCCAGGGCGTAGGTGGTGAGGGCCTGGTAATGAGCCTTGAGTTGCTGGTCGCTTTTTGGCGCCCAGCGATCCTTCCAGGCCACCGGGTCGTTCTGGTCGTCGCGACGCAGCACGCTCTCGGCGGTGCCGGCGCGGGATGACAGGTGGTAATAGGCGTCCTGGTTCTGTGGCTGGGAAATCCACCACGCAGCTTTCACCCAGGCGGTGGCGAGCAATTGGGTGATATCCGGGTGCTGCTGTACGAAGGTCTCGGTGCCCCACAGGTCGGACACCAGCCGCCAGTCGTTGCTGCCTTGCTTGGTCGACCAGATGATCTTGCCCACGCCTTTGTCTTCCAGGGCATAGGCCTCGCTGAGCAACACTGCTGCGTCGACCTTGCCGGCAGACACAGCCGCGGCGCCGACTTGCGGGTTGAGGTTGGCAATCTTGAAATCGTCGAGCTTCAGGCCCTTGCTGGCCAGGAAGTTGCTGAAGGCGAACTCCCATGGCCGACCGCGATGCAGCGCCAGGCGCTTGCCCTTGAGGTCTTCGATGGTGTTCGCGGCGGAGCCTTCCGGTACCACCAGGTAAATATTGTTGCCGCTGCCACCGGGCACGATCAGCTTGCCTGGTACGCCACCGGCGCCGGCAATTACCGAGGGCAGGTCACCGCGTACGGCGAAGTCCAGGCTGTTGTTGCTGAAGCCTTCGTTGATCTGCGGCCCGGCGCCGGCATGGGGCAGGGCGATCCACTCCAGCTTGACCCCGCGCTCACGCAGTTGCGCTTCGAGCCAGCCGTCTTCGATGACGCGCCCGGCGATGCCGCCGAACACCGGTTTGCCGCCCTGGGTGTAGGCGACGATCGCGATCTTCACCGACGCCCGTGGCGCCTGTTCGGCCAGCACGCCGGTGCTGACCAGCACAGCGAACATGGTGGCGATGCTGTTGCGCCAGAATCTTTTCATTGGGATCTCCCTGCTAAGTGATCGCGACCCCCTGTAGGAGCCGGCTTGTCGGCGAAAGCGTCCGTTTAGTCGGTGCAAGGCTTTAGGGCCTCTTCGCTGGCAAGCCAGCTCCTACAGGGCAGGTGGCGTTGAGAGGGAGAGAGCAGATTGCATGCCATCAGCCGAAAAACGCGCTGCACGCCTTGTAGAACGTGGCTTTTCGGGTTTTCGAAGAACTGCCTGGCAACGGCTTGGTGTTGATCTGCACACACGCAGGTGCTGGCTGATTGCTGCTCCAGCAGCAGGCGAGGTGCGATGTGTTGGTATATTCGTTTTGGGAATATATAAATATTAATTAATAATTAAATGGTATAGAAAACTTCATGCACTATTGACACGCGCTTTTACTGCCAGGAATGCACCATGTCGCTGATCACCCATCCCAATGCCCGTGAATTGACCAAGTCGGTGCGCGCCACCGTGCTGGTCTTCAAGGACCCGCGCTCACAGGAATTGCTGGCGCGTATCGAGCGCCTGGCCCCCAGTGAGGCCAACACCTTGATCATCGGCGAGACCGGCACCGGCAAGGAATTGGTCGCGCGGCATATCCATCACCTGAGCCGTCGCGGGCGTGAACCGTTTGTGGCGGTGAACTGCGGCGCCTTCGCCGAAACCCTGGTGGAAAGTGAGTTGTTCGGCCACGAGAAAGGCGCATTCACCGGCGCCACCACCCACAAGGCCGGCTGGTTCGAAGCGGCCAACGGCGGCACGCTGTTTCTGGATGAGATCGGCGATTTGCCGTTGAACATGCAGGTCAAATTATTGCGGGTGTTGCAGGAGCGAGAAGTGGTGCGCCTGGGCTCGCGCACACCGATTCCGATCAATGTGCGGCTGGTGGCGGCCACCAACGTCAACCTCGCCGACGCGGTGGTGGCTGGGCATTTCCGAGAGGATTTGTTCTACCGCCTGCACGTCGCCACCATCCGCCTGCCGCCCCTGCGGGAACGGCCCGGCGACATCCTGCCGCTGGCGGAGTTTTTTCTTGAAGAGCACTGCCAGCGCCTCGGCTACAACCGCGCGTCACTGAGCATCGATGCCGAGCGCAAGCTCCTGGAACACAGCTGGCCGGGGAATTTTCGCGAGCTGGAAAACGCCATTCACCATGCGTTGCTGGTGTGCCGCAATCAACTGGTGCAGCCGCCGGATTTGCACCTGGTGGACATGCGTTCTTCCGGCATTCGCCAGGACGAGGCGAACCAGGCCGCGCCTGCGATCACTGGGCCGGTGAGCCTGGAGGCGGCGCTCACTGCGTTGTTCGAACAGAACATTCCGGACCTCTACGAGCACATCGAAGAGACGATCTTTCGCGCGGCCTATCGCTATTGCCATGGCAACCAGTTGCAGACCGGGCGCCTGCTGAATATCAGCCGCAACATCGTGCGGGCGCGGCTGGAGAAGATCGGCGAGTTGGGCAAACCGGTGCTGCTCGACGGGCAGTGACGGGGGTGTTAGCGTTTCGGGCTTCTCTGATCTGTAGAGGGCTCGACGTTGATTCGACTGACCGATTACATCGCTGATTTTTCCCGTTCGCCGCTGGCACCCTGGGTGGATCTTGCGCCGTGGGAGTTGGTGACCCAGGCGCCGGAAATCGTTCGCAAATTGCTGGCGGGGCTTTCTGATGATGACTATGAGATTCATGACGAGATTGCCGTGCACCGTACTGCGGTCGTGGAGGCGGGCGCTGTTTTGAAAGCGCCGCTGATCATCGGCGCCCACTGTTTTATCGCTGCCGGTGCCTACCTTCGCGGCGGTTGCTGGGTGGATGAATATTGCATCTTCGGACCGGGTGCCGAGCTCAAGACGTCCTTTGTCTTCAGCGGCAGCAAGTTGGCGCATTTCAACTTTGTCGGTGATTCGGTATTGGGCCGCGGGGTTAACCTGGAAGCCGGCAGTATCGTGGCCAACTACCGGAACGAGCGTGACGACAAGGAAGTGCAGGTGCGCATTGACGGGCAGTTGCAGCGCACCGGCTGTGACAAGTTTGGCGCGCTGCTTGGGGATCAGTCGCGGGTTGGAGCCAATGGTGTGTTGGCACCGGGAGCGGTGCTTGCGGCGGGTAGTGTGGTTAGGCGTGGGGAGGTTTTCGATTGTGAGGGGTAGGGGGTTTTTGGTGTACATATCCGTTAGTTGAGTAACGGCTGCTTATGGTTTCGCTCTTACAGCGACTCGCTTTGGAAAAGCCGGAATGCCGGCCCAGCCCAAAGTAAGCACAGGGCTCTGCCCCGCCTGTCGGCGCCTCGCTGTGGCTCGGGCTTATTGGGGCAGTCAGAGCCAGATCAAAATCAAAAGCAAGAGCACAGCGGCCTACAGGCCGGCTTGAGTGGTAGAAGCCAGAGCAAGATCAAGGGCGCACACGGTCCAAATGTGGGAGCGGGCTTGCTCGCGAATGCGGTGTGTCCGTCACCCAATGCATCAACTGAAAGACTGCATTCGCGAGCAAGCCCGCTCCCACATTTTTTGACCGTGCTCGCTTTAGATTTTGATTTTGCTCTTCAACACTCAAGTCGGCTTTCAGGCCGCTGTGCTCTTGATCTGTTTTTGATCTTGATCTTAGGCGCCCCGTTAAACCACGCTGGCCGAACGCAGGTAGCACGGGGCAGGGACGCCCCGTCGCGGCGGCCCGCTTCCCAACGCTACTGCAAGTTGACAAACAATCCCCCGTCTACCAACAGCGAAGCTCCGGTCACATACCGCGCCATGTCCGAGGCGAGGAACACGATGGGCCCCGCGACGTCGTCGGGTTCACCCAGGCGCCCCAACGGCGTGCGCGAAGTCATGTACGTCAGCTTCTCCTCGTCGGCCAAGTCTTCCTTGTTGATATCGGTGGCAATCGTTCCCGGCAGCACCGAGTTGCAGCGAATACCATACGGCCCCAACGCAATCGCACAGGACTGCATCAACGAGTGCAGCCCGGCCTTGGTCGGCGTGTAGTGCGTCTGCATCCCGCCACCCACCAGCGCACTGATGGAACTGACGGCGATGATCGCGCCGCCCTTGCCCTGGTTTTTCATCTGGTTTGCCGCCGCTTGCACGGCGAAGTAGGCGCCGTTGAGGTTGGTGTTGACCGTCTTCAGGTACACCTCACGCGGCATGTCGAGAAACGAGTGGAACGGACAGATCCCGGCGTTGTTGACGAACACATCCACACTGCCGAATGCCTTGAGCGCGCCGGCCACCAGTTTGTCGCCGGTGTCCGGATCAGCCGCATCGCCGCCCACCTCCACCGCTTGGCCGCCGAACGCCTTGATTTCCTCGATCAACGAAAACGCCGCTTCAGTGCCTTGGCCGCTACCACTGTGGCCGATGACCACACGGGCACCCTGGCGTGCACATTCCCTGGCGGCGGCGCGGCCGATTCCACGGGAGGCGCCAGTAATAATCACGGTTTTGTCTGCAAGTAACATAAGTGAACTCCTGAAAAAAAGCGGCCTCAGCCGAGATAGTTGCCGTAACCGACCATGGCAATGGCACCGAGAATCACCGCGATACCCGCGGCCAATACGCCTTTGTTGGTGGCGCTGGTGCCCTGCCATTCGCGGAAATACAGGCCCCAGCAGTTGGATACGATGATGATGAAAGACATGTGCAACACCCACGAACTGGCGTCGTTCTGCAGGCGGCTTTCGCCCATGCCGTAGAAGAAAAACTGCAGGAACCACAGGGTGCCGGCACACGCCACCAACAGGTAGTTGCCAAGCAGCGGAGTGCTGCGGTCGGTGTAGTTGTGGAACGTGCGGTTGCGCCAGTTCAGCCACAGGCACCAGAGGCCGTTGGTGGTCAGGCCACCCCACATGATCACCATGAAGGTCACGTTGTTCTGGAACAGGCTGTTGGCGCCATGCTCGACAGCCGCGGCAGCCAGTGGGCGCCCGGCTGAAATACCGTAGCTGAAGCACGCGCTCAGCACCCCGGAGATCACCGCAACCAGCATGCCCTTGGCCACCGAGAACTCGCTGATGCTGGCGAACTTCACCGCTTCCGGCACTTCTCGTTCCTTGATCAGCCCGGCCTTGCCGCACACGGCGATGCCCACCAGCGATACCGCCACGCCCCACAGCACCCAATGCCCGCCCTGGGAGGCGAGCATTGAGGTCAGGGTGCCTTCGGTGGCGTCGGTGAACAGGTCGCGATACAGCGCCGGCATCAAGGCGCCAAGGGCCGAGGTCAGGCCCAGTACCAGCGACATGCCCAGGGACAGCCCGAGGTAGCGCATGGTCAGGCCGAAGGTCAGCCCGCCGATGCCCCAGAGCACGCCGAACAGGTAGGTCCAGAGCAAGGTGCTGCTGTCGGCCTGGCGCAGGATGTCGGCCCAGCCGGGCACGGTCAGTTGCGCGGCAATCAGCGGCACGATCAGCCATGACACCAGGCCGCCGGTGATCCAGTAGCTTTCCCAGGCCCAGCCGCGGACTTTCTTGTAGGGGATGTAGAAGCTGCCGGAGGCGAAGCCGCCGATGAAGTGCAGAATCACACCGAAGAGAATGATTTCCACGTAGTCGAATCCTTTTTTATTGTTGTGGTAGCGCGCTGTTTCAGCCTGGGGTAAGGCTGAACATCGGGATTAAATCCACGCTGACGGGCGAGGCGTCCGGCTGGCTGGGCATGATGTCTTGCATGTACTGCCACCACCGTTGCATAAGCTCGGTGCCCGGCAGTGCGTCGAGCCCGTGCCGCTCTTCGTGGGTCATCACGGCGAACAAGGCGTTGCTGGCCTCGTCGAGGAAGATCCGGTAGTCCACCACGCCGGCATCACGCAGGGCCTGGGCCAGTTCGGGCCAGATCTCATCGTGGCGTCGACGGTACTCGGCGTGCTGACCGGGGTTGAGGTTCATGCGAAAGGCTCGGGTCTGCATTAGTTGCCTCCGTGGGGTGGCGTAGGACTGTAGATGCGCACCGCGTTGTGCAGGAAGAACTTGCCCTGTACGTCCTCGGATTTGCCCGCCATGCAGGCTTTCACCAGGCCCAGGGTGGTGGCGAAACTGGCCAGGTGATCGCTGTTGGGCCAGTCGCTGCCGAAGAAGCAACGGTCTTCGCCAAAGGCTTCCCACAGCACGGCCAGGCGGTCGTTGTAGAACGCCGGGTCAAGGATCAGACCCTGCGGGCCGACCTGGGGGATTTCCGCCAGTTTGGCAAATACATTCGGCCGCTCTGCCAGGCGCATCAGGTCGGCGTGATACGCGGATTCTTCGCCGGCGGGCACGCTGGCATTGGGCAGGTGATCAACGATGATGCGCAGCTCGGGCAAGGCATCGCTCAAATGCAGCAGCCCTTTGATCAAGCGCGGATTGGGGTTGGCGCTGTCCAGGCCACGCCCGTATTCGGCGAGGCGGCGCAGGCCTTCGATAAAGCCGGGGCGCTTCTGGTCGTCTGGCAAATCGCGGTCCCACAGGTTGCCGTAGCGCAAACCGAGGAACAGCGGTTCATGGGCCAAGGCATCGAGGTCTGCCGCAAAGTCGCCGTGCAGCGGGTCAAGGTTGCCGACGAAACCGAGCATGCGCAGGTCGCTGCGCAGGGTCTCCAGCAACCAGCGGTTGTCGTCGCGCCACGGGCTGGCTTCCACGGCAATCGCGCCGATCACGTTATGTTCGCCTGCCAGCGGCCAATAATCCGCCGGCAAATGTGCGGCATACAGCGCGTTTCCCGGCTCGGGCCAGGGAATACCCTGGGGGCGGCGCGGGTCGAACAGGTGCAAATGGCTGTCGATGATCGGCCCGCTGTAAGGGGTAAGGGGCATAGCGCAATCCTTCGGAACAATGGATGGGGAAGGGCCCGCACGCTACCGCGCCAAGGCCCGTTGCACCACTTCAGCTCTGCAAGTACACCGCATGGGTGTGGGTGTACTCGTACAGGCCGTGCTTGCCATCGGCGCCGCCGATCCCGGATTTACGCACGCCGGCATGAAAGCCTTGCATCGCCTCGAAGTTCTCGCGGTTGACGTAGGTTTCGCCGAACGACAATTCGCGTACCGCCTGCATCGCCTTGCCCAGGTCGCGGGTGTAGATCGAAGAGGTCAGGCCGTAGTCGCAGTCGTTGGCCATGGCGATGGCCTCATCCAGGTCGTCGACAATCTGGATCGGCAGCACGGGGCCAAAAATTTCTTCGCGCATGATTTCCATGTCGGCGTGGCAACCGGCCAATACCGTCGGCTGGAAGTGAAAGCCCTGGCCCAGGTCGGCGATCTGTCCACCGGTGACCAGCGATGCACCCTGGCTCAAGGCGGTGCGTACCTTGCGATTGACGCTGTCCAGGCCTTGGCGGTTGATCAGCGGGCCCATCTCCACATCGGCCTGGGCGATGGGATCGCCGTAGCGGGTGGCAGCCATCGCGGCGCTGATGCGCTCGATGAACTGGTCAGCCACCTTGCGCTCCACGTACACCCGTTCGGCGCAGTTGCACACCTGGCCGCTGTTGATGATCCGCGAGTCGCGAATGGCGTTTACCGCGAGGTCCAGGTCGGCATCGGCGAGGACGATGGCAGGTGCCTTGCCACCCAGCTCGAGGTTGAGCTTGGTGATATGGGGGGCGGCGGCAGCCATGATCCGCGAGCCGGTAGCGACGCTGCCGGTGAAGCTGATCATGTCCACGCCCTTATGGGCGGTGAGGGCGCCACCGACGCGGCCATCGCCGCAGACCACATTGAATACCCCGGCCGGCAGGTCGGTCTCGGCCACCAGTTTGGCGAACTCGAAGCAGTTGTTCGGCGTTTCTTCGCTGGGTTTGATCACGATGGTGTTGCCGGTGAGCAACGCCGGGGCCATCTTGCGGGCGATCAAAAAGAACGGGAAGTTCCACGGCAGGATGCCGGCCACCACACCCAGGGGTTTGCGGAACAGGAAGATATTTTCATTGGGGCGGTCGCTGGTGATGATCTCGCCTTCAATGCGGCGCGCCCACTCGGCCATGTAGTCGAGGTAGTCGGCGGTGAAGTTGACTTCCACTTCCGCCAGGCCGCTGACCTTGCCTTGCTCCAGGGTAATGGTGCGCGCCAGGTGGGCGACGTTTTCCCGCAGCTTGGCGGCGATGCGGCGCAAGTGCCCGGCACGTTCGATCGCCGGTTTGCGCGCCCAGTCTTTTTGCGCATGACGTGCGGCAGCCAAGGCTTGGTCGATGTCTTCGGAGGTGGACGCCGGGACCTTCGACAACAGGGCGCCGGTGGCCGGGTTCAATACATCCAGGTGTGCATCGCTGGAGGTAAAGCGGCCGTTGATGAAGTTCTGGTAGACCGGTACGGATGACATGCTTGGCTCCTCAGTAAGTACGTGACGGTGCTTTGGCGTCGGCGGCGGGGCGATAGCGGGCCAGGGTCGCCATGGCACCCTGGCGCAGCAGGCTGATGTCGATGGCCACCGCAATGAACTGGCAGCCCCAGGCTTGATAGCGGCGGGCGTCGTCTTCGTTGGGCGCGAGAATGCCGCAGGCCTTGCCGGCCGCCAGCGTGGCATTGACTGCGTACTGGATGCGCTCCTGTACCTCGGGGTGCCCGGGATTGCCGGGGTGACCGAGGCCGATGGACAGGTCGGCGGGGCCGATAAACACCGCGTCCACGCCTTCCACCGCCACAATCGCCGCGACGTTTTCAACGCCCAGACGCGACTCCACCTGCACGATCAGGCACAGCTGTTCATGGGCGGTGTTGAGGTAATCCGACACGCCGTCCCAGCGGGTGGCGCGGGTCAAGCCGCCACCAACGCCACGAATACCGTGGGGCGGGTAACGCATCGCACGCACCAGGGCCTTGGCTTGCTCGGCGGTTTCGACCATCGGGATCATCAGCGTCTGGGCGCCGACGTCCAGCAGTTGCTTGATCAGGTTGGCGTCGCTGCTTACCGCGCGTACCACCGGGGCGGTGGTGTAGGGAGCCACGGCCTGGAGCTGGTTGAGCACGCTGGGCACGGTGTTGGGGGCGTGTTCGCCGTCAATCAGCATCCAGTCATAACCGGTGCTGGCGACGATCTCGGCGGCATAGGCGGTGGCGAAGCCGGCCCAGATCCCGTATTGCGCGGCGTCTTTACGCAGCGCGGCCTTGAAAGCGTTGTGGGGCATGTTCATGGCAGGAGTCCTCAGCGGTTGTACGGGCGATGCAATTGGCAATCGGGGTTGAGGTCCACGCCAAACCCGGGTTTGTCGAGCACCGAAAGGCGCATGCGGCCATTCACCGGCACGGGTTCACCGAGCAGTTGCGGGTGGAACATCGGCACCACTTCGTCTGCCTTGGGCGCCATCATCAGGAACTCGGCGAACGGGCTGTTATGGCGGGTCGCAACAAAGTGGTAGCTGTAGACCGACGAGCCGTGGGGCACCACCAACGCATTGTGGGCATCGGCCAAGGCGGAGATTTTCACCAGCTCGGTGAGGCCGCCGCACCAGCCCACATCTGGCTGGATAATGTCGCAGCACCCCATCTCCAACAGCATGCGAAAGCCCCAGCGGGTGGCTTCGTGTTCGCCGGTGGTAACCAACATGCCTTTGGGCACGTTGTTGCGCAGCGCGGCATAGCCCCAGTAGTCGTCGGGCGACAGCGCTTCTTCGATCCATTTCAGGCCGTATTCATGGGCGCCGGTTGCCAGTTTGGTGGCGTAGTTCAGGTCCAGGCTCATCCAGCAGTCGAGCATCAGCCAGAAGTCCGGGCCGACCCGTTCGCGCATGGTTGCCAGTTCCTCGAGGTTTTTGCGCAGGCCTTCTTCGCCTTCCGACGGGCTGTAGTGCAAGGGCATCTTGCCGCCGATAAAACCCATCTTCTGTGCGAGGTCCGGGCGGGCGCCGGTGGCGTAGAACTGCAATTCGTCACGCACCGCGCCGCCGAGCAACTGGTGCACCGGCTCTTGGCGGATTTTGCCGAGCAGGTCCCACAGCGCCAGGTCGACACCGGAGATCGTGTTGATCACCAGGCCCTTGCGGCCGTAGTACAGGGTGGACTGGTACATCTGGTCCCAGATTTTTTCGATATCGGTGACGCGGGCGCCTTCCAGGAAGCGCGCCAGGTGCTTCTCGACGATATAGGCGGCGGGCTCGCCACCGGTGGTCACGGCGAACCCGACGGTGCCGTCGCTGGCCTCGATTTCCACTACGAGCGTGCCGAGTACGTTGATCCCGAAACTGCGGCGACTCTGGCGGTACTCGGGGTATTTGCTCATGGGGGTGCTGATGTGATCGTCGATCCAGTGGCCGTCTGCCTGGTCGTGGTAGTCCGCGCCGCCGCCGCGCAGCACAAAGGCGCGCACGTGCTTGATTGTGAGATTGCCCATGGTGTGACTCCTTGATTAAACAGTGGCCGGCGTGTTCGTCGCTTTATGGCCTGGGGAATGGATACCGAGTACCAGCAAGGCTGCGACTACAGTGGTGGCGGACAGCAGGTAAAGGCCGGCCGCAGGGGAGTGAAAGGCGGTTTCTGCCCAGTTCTTCAGCACCGGGGCGATAAAACCGCCGAGGGCGCCGAAGGAGTTGATCAGGGCGATACTGGCGGCCGCTGCGCTGCCGGCCAGGTAGCTGGACGGGAAGGTCCAGAACACCGGTTGCACGGCGATAAAGCCCGAGGCGGCAAAGCACAGGGCGAGCATGCCCAGCAGCGGGTTGGCAAAGGTCACCGAGCAGGCGATCCCGGCGGCGGCCATCAACAGGGTCAGGGACGCGGTTTTGCGGCGCTCGCCGGTGCGGTCGGAATAGCCGGGAATCCACCACGCGGCGAACAGCGCACAGACCCAGGGAATCGCCGAGACCAGGCCCACCATCAAGCCGACCCTGGTCCCCAGCAGCCCACCGACCTGGGTTGGCAAGTAGAACACCACGCCGTAAACGCTGGCCTGGATCAGTAGGTACACCAGGCACAGGTACAGCACGCTGGGCTGGCACAGCACAGTGAGCAGGCTACGGCCATGAGAGGTTTTGTGCTGGTCTTCGCGGTCGAGCAGGTCCTGGATCTGGCGGCGCTCTGCAACGCTCAGCCATTTGGCATCGGCGGGGCGGTTGTCCAGGTACCAGTAGGCCCAGATGCCAACCGCGGTGGCCATCAGGCCTTCCACCGCGAACAGCCATTGCCAGCCGTGCAGCCCAGAGAACCCGTCCAGCTCCAACAACAGGCCCGAGAGCGGGCTGCCGAAGATGAAGGCCAGGGGCGCGCCAAAGTAAAAGAAACCCATGGCCTTGCCGCGCACGGCAGAGGGGAACCAGTAGGTGAGGTAGAGAATCACCCCGGGGAAGAATCCGGCTTCGGCCACGCCCAGCAGGAAGCGCAACAGGTAGAAGCTGGTTTCGTTATGGGCAAACATCATGGCGGCGGACACCAGGCCCCAACTGACCATGATCCGGCACATCCACAGGCGGGCACCGACGCGATGCATGATCAGGTTGCTCGGCACTTCCAGCAGCGCATAGCCGACAAAAAACACCCCGGCGCCAAAGGCGAAGGCGGCATCACTGAGGCCGGTGTCGGCCTGGAAGGCTTGCTTGGCGAACCCGACGTTGGCGCGGTCGAGGAAGGCCATGATGTACATCAACAGCAGAAAGGGCAGCAGCCGCCAGGAAATCTTGGCGAGCAAGGACGCAGGCAGGGTCTTCATTGTTCAGTCCAGTTGTTTTGTTCTTATGGGAAGGACTGTACGGCGCTCCATCTATACGCTACAAATCGAATCTCGCTTACAACTGATAACCTCAGGGTATCGATAACAAGGAAAAAAATGAGTAGTCCCGCAATCTCCCGCAGCCTGTTCAACCGCCTGCGCTACAAGCATCTGCATATGCTGGTGGCCTTGAGTTCCAGCCAGAACCTGCACCGTGCGTCCCAAAGCCTGAACATGTCGCAGCCGGCGGCGACGCGCATGTTGCGCGAGATCGAGGATATGTTTGCCTGTGACCTGTTCGAGCGCCTGCCCCGGGGCATGCGCCCGACGGCACTGGGCAAGGAATTGATCCGCTTTGCCGAGTCGGCGCTGAGTGGCCTCGACCGCTGCGCCGAGGAACTGATGATGCGCCAGCAGGGCGGCTACGGGTATTTGTCGATCGGCACCATCATGGGCGCGGCGCCGGACCTTGTGATGGACTCCATTGCGCAGATCAAAACCCTCAACCCGCAGATGCGCATTCGCATCATGGGCGATACCAGCGACCAGGTGATCCAGTTGCTGGAGCAAGGCCGCATCGACCTGGCCATCGCCCGGCGCAACGCCGCCACCGACAGTGAGCATTACACCTTTGAGCCCCTGGGCAACGAACGCATGCTGGTGGTGGTGCACGCCGGCCACCCCCTGGCCCAGCGCGAGCATCTGCCGCTGGCGGAACTGGTCAGTGACTGGCCGTGGATTCTGCAACCGCAAACCAGCCCGGCGCGCATTGGTTTTGATGAAGCATTGCAACACCTGGCCTTGCCGCAGCCGGCGGACATTATCGAGTGCAGTTCGGTGTATTCCATGCAGCAACTGATTCAACTCACCGACGCGATCATGGTGCTCTCGGAAAGCGCCCTGCGGGATTACTTGAAAATGGGCCTCGTGGTGGCCTTGCCGGTGGTGCTGGAGGTGCAACTGGCACCGTTCGGGATGCTGCTGCGCAAGGGCGACCCGGTGAGCCGCGAGTTGGGGTTGTTTATCGACATGCTCAGGCAAAAGGCCGCAATGCTTTAAACATCGTGTGCAAAAGAACGTGGTACGCCGGCAGGTTATTAAATAGAATGAATCTCATTTGAGACTGACTCGCGCCGCGCAGGTTACTTGCCATGAATGATGCTGTAGTGCCGACGCACCTCGCTGAACCCAGCCTTCACACGTTCTATCGCGACCACCGCAGCTGGCTCGAAAGCTGGCTGCGGCGCCGCTTGGGCAACGCCTGGGATGCGGCCGACCTGAGCCAGGACACGTTCCTGCGGGTGCTGGCCAGCGCGCAGCCGATTGCGCAATTGCAGGAGCCCCGGGCCTATCTGGTGACGGTGGGCAAGCGCTTGCTGGTGAATTTTCACCAGCGGCGCAGTCTGGAACAGGCGTATCTCAATGCGTTGATGCAGTTGCCGGAGGCTTGCGTGCCGTCGCCGGAGCAACGCTGGTTGCTGCTGGAAACCCTGCAAGCCCTGGATGAATTGCTCGACGGTTTGCCGGCGGTAGTGCGCCGCGCGTTTCTTTGGAGCCAGCTGGAAGGACTCGCCTATCGGGAGATTGCCGAGCGGCTCAAGGTATCCGAGCGTACGGTCAAGCGCTACATGGCCCAGGCTTACGAGCATTGCCTGCTGGTGGAACTGTGAGCCGTACTGCGCCGGATCTCGCCCGGGCGGCGGCGCAATGGCTGGCGTTGCTGGAGTCCGGCAGCGCCACCGAACGAGATCACGCCCGCCTGCAGCAGTGGCGTGACAGCCATCCCCAGCATGAGCAGATCTGGCAAAAAGCCCAATCGCTGCGCCAACGGTTTACCGACTTGCCGCCAGCGTTGGCCATGGCCAGCCTTGATCGTCCGCAACCGGGACGGCGTGCAGTACTCAAGCGTGCCTTGGGCGTCGCCGCGTTGTTGCCAACCGCGTGGTTGCTCAGCCGGCAATTGCCTATCGACGTGTGGCGCGCCGACCTGCACACCGCCACTGGCGAACGCAAGCGAGTGCCGCTGTTGGATGGCAGCAGCCTGCAACTGAATACCGCGAGCGCGGTGGACGTGGATACGGCCCGGCGCCGTGTGACGCTGGTGGAAGGGGAGATGGCGTTGACGGTGCCGGGGGCTGGTACGCTGACGGTGCAGACGCGTTATGGCCAAGTGATCGTCAGCCAGGCTGAAGTGTGTGTGCGGCAGTTGTCTTCCGGGTGTTTGGTGTCGGTGTTGAAGGGCGCGGTGCAGGTGCAGGACCTGCGTGGGCAAGTGGCGACATTGCAGGGGGGGCAGCAGGCACGGTTGCAGGCGTCGGGGATGGGCGCTGCGGTGGGGTTTGATGCGTTGCAATTGGGTTGGCGCGACGGTGTGCTGACTGCGCAGAACCAGCTCTTGGGTGATTTTTTGCGGGAGCTGGAGCGGTATCGGCCGGGTGTGCTGCGCTGGGACCCGAGCCTTGAAGCGCTGCGGGTCACTGGGAGTTTTCAGTTGGCCGATACCGATCGAATTCTTGCGTTGCTGGCGTCGACGATGCCGCTGCAAGTGCAGTCCCGTACGCAGTATTGGGTGACGTTGACGCCGCGTAAATCGGCTGCTTGATGCGATCCTTGTGGGAGCGGGCTTGCTCGCGAAGAACCTGAGAGCGCCGCGTTGAATCAGGATGCCCGCGTCATCGTTAACGACCTTCGCGAGCAAGCCCGCTCCCACATTTGAACCGTGCCCGCTTCAGCTTTTGATTTTGGGCGGACTCAACACGTGCCTTTCAGATCACATGCGCCCGCTGCAGCTCAGTCAACGCCAGTGCCTTGAGCCGCGCCAACAGCGGATCCCGCCGATCCCGCGGATGCACCAGCTCCACCGCCAGCTCCTGGCGAATACTGCTCGGCCGGTTATCCATCACCAACACCCGGTCACTCAGGTACAGCGCCTCGTCCACATCGTGAGTCACCAGCAGCAGGGCGATCCCGTGGTGCTCGGCCAATTGCAGCAGCAGGTCCTGCAGCTTCATGCGGGTAAACGCATCCACCGCGCTGAACGGTTCGTCCAGCAACAGCACCTGCGGTCGTGAATACAGCCCGCGAGCAATCGCCACCCGTTGCGCCATCCCGCCAGACAAGGCCTTGGGCAACGCCTGGCCAAAACCCGTAAGCCCCACCTCATCGATCAACTGCGCGACCCAGGCCTTGTCATAGCCATCGTCATCGCTGAAACCAATGTTTTGCTCCACCGTCAGCCACGGCATCAGCCGTGGCTCCTGGAACACAAACGCGACCTCACCACCACCTTGCAACAGTTCCCCCTGATAGTCCTTTTCCAGCCCGGCGACGATCCGCAGCAAGGTGCTTTTGCCGCAGCCACTGGGGCCCAGCAAACTGACGGCTTCCCGCGGCTGCAAGGCCAAATGGACGTTGGTCAGCACCGTCGTCGCGCCGAAGTTTTTCCGCTCGACGCGAATGTCCAGTAGCGCTTCACTCATGCTCAATTCTCCGGGCCTTGGCCGTTGAAGGTATCGCGCCAGGCCAGGCAGCGTTTTTCCAGGGCCGCCAACAGGCCGTCGCTGATCTTGCCCAGCAGCGCCAGCACGATGATCGCCGCCAGCACAATGTCGGGCCGTGAGGTTTCCCGGCCATCGCTGAGCAGGTAACCCAGGCCCTTGGTCGCGGCGATCAACTCGGCCGCCACCAGGAACATCCACGCCAGGCTCAGGCCGCTGCGCAAGCCGGTGAACAGGCCGGGCAGGGCGGCAGGCAACAGGATGCGACGCACCAGGCGCGTGCGGCTGAAGCCATACATCTGCCCGACTTCCACCAGCTTGCGGTCGATGTCGCGAATGGCCGCGACGCCATTGAGGTACACCGGGAAGAACGCGCCGATGGCAATCAGCACGATCTTCGAGGTCTCATCAATGCCCAGCCACAGCAGCAACAGCGGCACCCAGGCCAGGCTCGGGATCGAGCGCAGGCCGGCGAAGGTTGGTTCCAGGTACGCCTCGGCCTCGCGGCTCAAGCCGACCCAGGCGGCAAACACCAGGGCCAGGCCGGCGCCGATGGTGAACCCCAGCAGCACCCGCAACAGGCTGGCGCTGATGTGTTTCCACAGCGCGCCTTCGGCGAGGTCGGTGAGGGTCACGGCGATCTCGCTGGGCGCCGGCATCTGGTAGGACGGCAGCCAGCCGATGCGCACCACCACTTCAAGGATCACCAGGATCAACACCGGCAACGCCAGGCCCTTGAGCCGCCGCGGCCAGGCGCTGCGCTGCACGGTGAGCGTTGGCGCGAGTGCGACGGGCAGGGTTTCGCTTTTGCTGCTCATGACGCTCCCCTTATGGACGAGGCAAAGCCTGGCCAAAGCTTGGGTCGATCAACTGGTCGATCACCTGATCCACATTCACCCCACGGCGCACCAGTTCTTCCGACACCAGGATCGGCGCGGCCGCCTTGGACGACACCACGTCCTGGGCAGTGAGCAATGGGCTGCTAAGGTCGGTACGCGACAATTGCAGCTTGGCCACGTCCAGGGGCAGGCCGGATTCGTCGGCCAGCAGCTTGGCGAATTCGTCGGGGTGTTTCACCGCCCAGTTGCGGGCTTTTTCATAGGCACCGAGCACCTTGGCGATGGTCTGTGGGTGCTCCTTGGCGTATTTGTCGGTCACGCTGACCACGCCGTAGCTGTTGAAGTCCTTGTTGCGGTACAGCAGGCGCGAACCCGCCTGGATTTCGCTGGCGGCCATGTGCGGGTCGAGACCGGCCCAGGCGTCCACATCACCTTTCTCCAGGGCGGTACGGCCGTCCGGGTGCTGCAGGTGCACCAGCTCCACGTCGTCCTTGCTCAGGCCGGCTTTCTGCAGGCTGCGCAGGGTGAACAGGTACGGGTCGGTGCCTTTGGTGGCGGCGATTTTCTTGCCCTTGAGGTCGCTGACGCTGTTGAACGTCGAGTCCTTGCGCACCACCAGTGCAGTCCACTCGGCGCGGCTGTACACATACACCGACTTGATCGGGCTGCCATTGGCCCGGCTGAGCACCGCCGACAGGCTGGCGGACGAGGCGAAGTCGACGCCGCCGCTGTTGAGGTATTCCAGGGAACGGTTGCTGCCCTGGCTCAACACCCAGCCGACCTTGGTTTGCGGCAGCGCTTCTTCAAGCCAGCCGAAGTGCTTGAGCACCAGGCTCACCGGGGAGTAGTAGGCGTAGTCCAGGTTGACTTGCGCAGGGTCGGTTTCCGCTGCATGGGCCGGGGGTTGCAGGCTGAAGGCGAGGGCGCAGGCGCCCAACAGGGTATTGAAGAAGGGTTTCATGGAACAGCTCCGGACAAGGCGGGAAAAGAGAAGGCTTTTCTTATATTCAGAAAATTCATATGGCATGTTCCATCATGCGTTATAGGAATATGCAGTCTCTGTGCCAGCGTCTTTGCAGGGCAGGGCAGCACCCTGGCGTAGCAGCTGTCGAGCCTCAGCGAGACTGCGTTTGCGGTGTGTCAGACAGACCGCTGACGCAGCCTCGCTTGGGCTCGACAGCTGCTACGTGGGGGAGTGGTTGGGAGTGGGGAGGCGGGCACTTTGTTGAATCACTGTTGGCTGTGCAACAGCTTGCATATGTTTTTATGGAATAAATAAAGAGTTATATATTCCTTTTGTTGGTTTCACGAATAGGGCACTTTGAGTGCCTGCGCATTCGTGCGGATTGACCCAACAGACCAAAGGAAAGCCGACATGACCATTAAAGCGATCAACGTGCGCAACCAGTTCAAAGGCGTGATCAAGGAAATCCTGATCGGCGAAGTGGTGTCCGAGATCGACGTGCAAACCGCGTCGGGGATCGTGACGTCGGTGATTACCACACGCTCGGTGCGTGACCTGGAATTGAAGGTGGGCAGTGAAGTGATTGCCTTTGTGAAGTCGACTGAAGTGTCGATCGCCAAGCTGTGACTGCAATCCAGTTGTGAACCCAATCCAAATGTGGGAGCGGGCTTGCTCGCGAATGCGGTGTGACAGTCGACATCTACAATGACTGATCCACCGCTTTCGCGAGCAAGCCCGCTCCCACATTTTGTTTTGCATACAGCCGTTGGAGGGTTAGTTGAGTCGAGGCCCGCCTCCCGATGGCCGGGCCCCAGGCTTCTCATCCGACGCATCCGGCAGTGCCTTGGGCGTTTCACTCGGGTCCTTGTAGTCCTTGTGCAAATCCCCATCCAGCCGGTTGCTCGACGAGCCGCCGCTTTGTGGTGTGGAGTCGAAATGCTCCCACTCCGATTGCTGGAAGCGGAACAGGCTGTCATCGGTCGGCGTGTCGCGGCCGTGGTAGTGGTGTATCTCGTAGTGGGCGTATTCGACCTTATCCGCCCAGTTGTCCTGCAGCAAACCGTCGCCGGCCAGGTCGCGGTACCAGTCGTTTTCCTTCTCGGTGGCCTTCTGTTTTTTATTGTGGTCGACGAAGTAACCGATGATCCCGCCTACCACCGCTAACACCACGCCCACCAGGAACAGCGGCCCGGTCAGCGCCGCCGCCGTGCCTGCGCCAAACAGCGCCGCCGCACCCAATACCCCGGCCGACGCGCCGAACGCACCGCCCGCCACTTGCAAGCCACCTGCGGCCTGAGCCAACGGGTCTTTGCTGTCCACGCCGCTTTTGATCGCCAGGGCGCCGAGCACAATGTCGGCAAAACCACCGGCAATGTCCGTCGCCGGGCCCAACACCTTGATCACGGAACCGGCGATCTTCGCCGATTGGGAGGCGCCAAGCTTGGCCGCACCGGCTGCCTTGAGGCCGTCATCCAGGTGAGTGGCGAGGCCTTCGGTAGCTTCGGTTACCGCCTTGTCGCCCTCGCCAAACAGCTTGGCCACGCCGTCGTACTGGCTGTCGGGAACCGCGTCCAGGGCCGCAGCGATTTCCTTGCTGACCTTTGAGTCGATTTCGGTGGGTTTGCTGAAGTCGATGACTTTGCCGGCCGCCCCTTCCTTGCCCCAGATTTCCGGCAGGGTCTTGTCCAGGCCGAGGAAGTCCACCAGGCCGCCCTTGCCCAGGGCTTCGCCGATCTTGTCACCGAGCTTGACGAAGTGGCTGGCGCCGCCGGCAAAACTCAGGAAGTCCTTGGCGATGGTCATGCGTTGGGCCGGGGTTTCGCCGAGCTTGCCGCCTTTGCCCACCAGTTGGTATATCCCCGAGAACAGGCTGACGCCGGCGCCCATCGAACCGAGGATGCCTTTGCTGTTGAGGGTGTTGAACACTTCGCCGAGCATGCCGCGATCCGCCACCGGGATATACGGTTTGCTCAGGGCGGTTTTCACGTCGGCTTCGCTGATGGTGCCGCTGTTCTTGTAGACGTCGCCGAGTTCTTCCAGGGCCTTGGTCACGGCCGAGGATTTCTCCTTGCCTTCCAGGCCCTCGTTGAGGAATTTCTCCAGCACTTCCTGGCTGCGGCGCGGCAGGTCCAGCAGGTTGCCCTTGAGCACGCCCTTGAGCAGGCCGAACAGGTCCTTGGTGGCCAGCTCCTTGTTGTCGTCGGAGATCTTGCTCGGGTCCGAGAGAATCTCGTTGAGGTCGGTGGTGAGGCCATCGGCCTGGATATTCTGCGCGGCCTTGGTGGCGGCTTCCGGGTCGAACAGCGACAGCGAGGTCAGGGTGTTGCTCAGGTCTTGCTGGGCCTCGTGGCTCTTGCCCTGTTTTTGCAGGTCCTTGAGGTACAGCACATAGTCGGGGTTGCTGGTCAGGTCGAGAAGCTTCTGCTTGATCTCGTCCTTGTTGGGCAGGTGACTGATGGCGTCGTCCATCTTGGTCTTGTAGTCGGCCTGCACCGTCGGGTCCTTGAACAACTCGCCGATCTGCTCCTGCACCGCCTTGCCGTCGATGATGTCGTGCATGTCGGCGGAGGTGAGCTCGGTCTGCTTGTCATCGAACTCGCGCCAGGTGGTGTTGAACGGGCGCTTGGATTCTTCGTAGCCGGTGATGCCATGGCCGTTCTGGTAGGCGGCCTGGGCTTCCAGGGCACGGACCAGTTTGGCCCGTGGGTCGTCTTTGGGAATCGAGCCGTCCTTGACGCCGGCGCGGTAGGTGTCGATCAGTTCGGTGGTGGCCAGTTCGCTGACGCTCTGGGTCGGCGACTTGTCGTCGTCCTTGTCGGCATGCACGCCGGTGTCGAGGTTGAGCACGTCGAGCTCATCGTTGCTCGGCAGGTTGTACTTGGCGCGGGTCTCGTCGACGGTGCCGGCGCTCCAGGCTTCCCATTTCGCCACCACTTCGTCGTAGAGCTGCGGGCTGAGCTCCTTGGAGACGATGACCTTGCCTTCGCTGGTTTCATAGCGGATCAGGCCGTCCCCCAGCTCGTCGGGGGAACCGAAGGTGATCTCGGTGTTCTTCAGGAAGTCATTCGGCCCGGCCAGCTTGTAGCCGGCGTCTTCACTGGAGTGGATCTTGCTCCAGGTGTCCTGGGCGGTGGCCACGCTCTTGAACAGTTCCGGGCTGACGTCGGCCGATACGACGACCTTGGTGCCGTCGTGGGTTTCATAGGTCAGCACATTGCCTTGCTGGCCTTCGATCCAGCCGAAGCCCTTGTAGTCGTTCAGCTCCGGCGCCTTGGTATTGGCGTCTGCCAGGGTCGAGCCGTCGTTGAGCGCGGACTCTACGGCGGCCTTTTTGTCGGGGTTGGTGTAGACCTCGTGCAGGCCTGCCAGGTAGTCGAACAGCTTGGGATTGTCGTCGCGGGCCACGACCATTTTCTGGCCATTGCTTTCAAAGCGGATCAGGCCGGGGCCGACTTCATCCTTGGGGCCGACGGTGGTGCCGGCGTAGGGCGGCCACACTTCGTTGTCGCTGGCGCGCTTGTAGCCGGCGTCTTCGCTGCTGCCCAGGCCGGTGAAGCTTTCATAGGCTTCCTTGGCTTTCTGGAAGGCCTCGGGGTTGTCGCGCTGGCTGATGACGAACTTGTTGCCGTCCTGGGTCTCGTAGCGAATCACGCCGGGGCCGGTTTCGTCGGGCGGGCCGAGGGATTTGTAATCACCGAGCTTTTCCGGGGCCGTGGCGTCGCCGCCCAGGCGCTGGTAGCCGGCGGCTTCGCTGGCGTTGACGCCGGAGAGTGCCTTGAAGTCGGCGCTGACTTGCTTGAACAGCTCGGGGCTGTCTTTTTCGCTGACGATGACTTTCTTGCCGTCCTGGGTTTCATAGCGGATCAGGCCGGGGCCGACTTCGTCCGCCGGGCCGATGGCCTTGTAATCCCCCAGGGTGGTGGGCGGCGCGGCGTCCTTGGCGGCCAGTTCATAGCCTTGTTCCTTGCTGGCAGCGAGCCCTTGCGCGGTTTTGTCGCCGGCCTCCACCTTCTTGTTGTTGGCGCTGTTCTTGAGCAGCACGTGGAACGCCGCGCCGGACTTGGGCGGTGTGAGAGGAAGGGCTTTGGGGTCGGTCGAGCGGTTGAGCGGCTGGGTCGTCATGCCATGGAACTCCTGCTGTTACCGGTGGGACGAATCGGCAAAAACAGTAACAGCAGGGGTTCGGCGGTCGTTGCGAAAAGTTGTGAATTGCGCCTTAACGGTGACGCAGGCTGCGTTCCAGGCGGGCGATGCCTTCTTCCAGCATGGCCCGTGGGCAGCCGAAGTTCAGGCGCACGAATTGCTGGCTGTCATCGCCGAATTCAATCCCGGCGCTCAAGCCGACCCTGGCCTGTTCGAGGAAGAACCGTTGCGGGTCGTCCAGGCCCAGGGCGCTGCAGTCCAGCCAGGCCAGGTAGGTGCCTTGAGGCGCATGCATGACCACGCCGGGCAGGCGGGTTTGCACGGCGTTCAGCAGGTAATCGCGGTTGGCTTGCAGGTAGGCCACCAGCGCCTGCAGCCAGTCGCCGCAGTCGCTGTAGGCCGCACGCGTGGCTTCCAGGCCCAGGGGGCTGACGCTGTCGACCATGCCGCAGCGCGCTTGGTTGAAGCGTTCGCGGATCTCGGGATTCTGGATCACCGCGAAGCAGGTCTTCAACCCGGCGACGTTATACGCCTTGCTCGCCGACATCAGGGTGATGGTGCGCTGGGCAATCTCGGGGCTGAGGCTGGCGGTGGGAATATGCCGGCGGCCGTCAAAGCACAGCTCGGCGTGGATTTCATCGGAGACGATCAGCGCACCCTGGTCCAGGCAGGCGCTGGCCACGGCCAGCAGTTCCTCACGGGGGAAGACCTTGCCCATCGGGTTGTGCGGGTTGCTCAACAGCAGCGCCCCGGCGCCGGTGAGGGCTTCACGCATTGCCGGCAACGGCGTGAGGTACTCGCCTTCGGCGCTCAGCTCAAACGGCACTTCGATCTTCGGCAGGTTCCAGTGGCCGGGCGCCAGGCGGATCGGGCGATAGTTGGGGGTTTGCAACACCACCGGTTGGCCGGGCTGCACAAATGCGTGCAGCGCCATGTTGAAACCAGGCTCGACCCCCGGCAGGAACAGCAACTCATCCGGCTGTACGCGCCAGGCGTACTTGGCCCACAGGTCGGCGACGATCGCCTCGCGCACGCCATCGCAGGCCACGCTGTAGCCGAGGATCTGTTGACCGAGGCGCTGGTGCAGCGCCTGAAGCACAGCCGGTGGTGCGGCGATGTCCATGTCGGCAATCCACATCGGCAGAACGTCTTGCGGGTAACGACTCCACTTGGTGCTGCCGGTGCCGAGGCGGGAGTGGATCGTGTCGAAATCAAAGCTCATGGGTGGCTCGTATCAGGGAGGCGGGCGTAGAAATGGCGCTGATTCTAGCGCCATTAATTTTACGCGCCAGCGCTGATTGCCGCCCGGGCGCCCGCTTGCCGGTCAAATGCCTCGGCCAACTGCGTGTGGGCCTGTTCCAGGCTGCGCTGCACGGCGGCTGCGCCACGCACCATGGCCCCCAGATAGACGAAATCCACCGCGTGAATGCCCACGGTTCCAAGGATCGCCTGCAGGTAGGGCGTGAGGAAGTCGGGCTCGCGGTTTTTTCGCGAACTGCCGGAGCTGACCAGCACAAAGGTGCGCCGGTCCTTGAGCAGGCCAACTTTCTCAAACTGCGGATTCACCGTGAAACTGCGGTGGATGCGCACCACATGGTCGATCCAGCACTTGAGGGCCGCCGGCACCGTGAAATTGTGCACGGGGGTGCAGATGATCAACAGGTCACAGGCTTCCAGCTCGACAATCAGTTGCTCGGAGCGCTCGGTTGCCGGGCCGCTCAGGCCGCCGGGCGTGGTCAGGGCGTTGGCGTATTCCCGGGTCAGCGCCGGCAAGCCCTGGCCGCCGTAGTCGCGTTCGACCACTTCGGCCTCGGGTGCCTGTTCGCGGAGCAGGGCGCGGGCCAGGCGGAAGGTCTGGGCGGCCTTGCCGTGGGGGCTGAAGCTCAGTAGCAGGGCGCGGGTCATTGGCCGAGGTCCTGTGAAAAGTGCATCCCCAGTGGCAGCAGGCCCTGGCGAAAATAGAAGCGTTGGGCCAGGGCCATGTGCATGCCGGTGTCCAGCACCAGGTAGCGATAGCCCAGGCGGCGGGTGTGCTGGCGTACCTCGTCCAGCAGGCGCGCACCCAGGCGTCGGCGTTGCAGGGAGGCGTCCACCACCAGGTCATCGACGTAGATAAAGCGCCCATACAGCAGGTTTTCCGTCAGGCGATAACCGGCCAGGCCCAGCACCTGGCCGTTTTCCCGGGCGGCCAGCAGGCGGTAGCCGGTTTCGCGCTGGCGCTGAATCTGCTGGACGAAGGCGTGCGGGTCTTCGAGCTTTGGCCGCAGTTGCTGCATGACGGCAAAGCAGGCCAGGCAGTCGGCGTCGCTTTCGATGTGCACAAACTCAACAGCGTCATTCATGGTTGCCGTGCTCCATGTGCGCTTTTACGGCGGCAGGGACTTTGCGAAAGCTGATGGCGACGCGGTTCAGGGCGTTCATCAGGGCGATAGCCAGGGTCAGGTCGGCAATTTCCTTGTCATCGAAGAGGGCCTTGGCCTCGGCATAGTGTTCGTCCGGCACCTCGGTTTGTGCGACCTGGGTGACCGACTCGGCCCAAGCTAACGCGGCGCGTTCACGCGGGCTGAACAACGGCAACGCTTCGCGCCAGGCGGCCAGCAGCATCAGCTTTTCCAGGCTCACGCCCTGTTTGAGCAGGTCGCGCGAATGTGAGTCCAGGCAGTAGGCGCAGCCGTTGAGTTGCGAGACCCGCAGGTACACCAGGTCAATCAATTCCTTCTCCAGGCCGCAGCCGTGGATGTAGCTGTGCACCGAGCCAAGGGCCTTGTAGCCGACGGGCGCCGCCAGGGCGTAGTCGAGACGGTGTTGCATGGGGTGCTCCTTGTTTCGTGAAGTGATGCCGTCAGTGTGGCGGCCGGGTCGCCGGCTCAATAGGGCCAAGAATGGACAAGCGGGTTGGGACAAGATCAGACTTCAGGGCTGATTCACTGTGAGCCGGATAACGATGTCGTCACTGCCCAAATACCAGGAGATCTACCGGCGCTTTCGCCAGGCCATCGACCAGGGCCAACTGCGCCCCGGTGAGCGGGTGCCGTCGGTGCGCAGCCTGGCCCAGGAACTGAAGGTGGCCCGGGGCACGGTGGAGACGGCCTACCAGTTGCTGGTGAGCGAAGGGTTCTTCCTGGCGCGGGGCCAGGCGGGAACAGTGGTGGCCGAGGCGTTGCCGCAGCGCTCGATCAAGTCGTTGCCGGTTGAACCCGAACCCGTGGCGCCGGCGTCGGCCCCGCGCCTGTTGCAGTTGGGCTTGCCGGCGCTCGACAGCTTTCCGCGCAAGCTGTGGGCGCGGCTGGTCACCCGGCAAGTGCGCCGAGTCGATGTGAACAGCCTGGCCATGGGCGATGTGCGTGGTGCCCGCTCGCTGCGTGTAGCGATCGCGCAATACCTGGCGCTGTACCGGGGCGTGGAATGTTCGCCGGAGCAGGTGTTCGTGTGTGCCGGTTACTCGGCGTGCCTCGCGCTGGTGTGTGATGCGCTGCAGATGGCCGGCCAGCCATGCTGGTTCGAAGACCCGGGCTACCTGCATGCGCGGCAACTGCTGCTGCACCTGGGGGCGCAGTTGGTCCCGGTGCCGGTGGACCACGACGGGCTTGATGTGGAGGAGGGCATACGGCGTGCGCCCGGCGCCCGGCTGGCGATTGTCACCCCGGCCCACCAGAGCCCGCTGGGGGTCGCCCTCGGTACTGCGCGGCGCCATTGCTTGCTCGATTGGGCACAGGCCCACGGCGGCTGGGTGGTGGAAGACGACTACGACAGCGAGTTCCGCTACAAGGGCCAGCCCCTGGCCGCGCTCAAGAGCCAGGACACGGCCGACCGGGTGATCTACTCCGGCAGTTTCAGCAAGATGCTCTTCCCGGGGCTGCGCCTGGGTTATCTGGTGGTGCCTCGGGCGCTGCTCCCGACCTTTGAGGCCAGCGCCGGCGTACTGCAAAACCGCAGCGCCGAATTGTTGCAAGCCACCACGGCGGACTTTCTCGACCAGGGCCATTTCACCCGCCACCTGAAAAAAATGCGCCAGCTCTACACCGCGCGGCGCGGCTTTCTGGTGGAGGCACTGGCCAGTCATTGCGGGGCGCTTTTGCAGGTGGATGAGCAGTCCGGCGGGATCAACCTGCTGGCGCGGCTGCGGGTGGACGTCTGCGATCAGGCCGTCGCTGCGGCCGCCGCACGTGCCGGGCTGGGGATACAGGCCGTGTCGGGCTGGAGCATCGAGCCCGGCGGTCAGCAAGGCCTGTTGATGGGCTTCACCAACCTGGCGACTCGCCAGCAAGCAGTGCAAGCGGCGCTGGTGTTGCGCGAGGTCATCGACGGCGCTTTATGAACACCGGTTGAACATCTTCATTCGCCACATCGGCCCCGAGCTTCTACCCTGAAGGCATAGCCCTCAGGACGCCAAGCGCTCATGTACAAAGACCTGAAGTTCCCGGTTCTGATCGTACACCGCGACATCAAGGCCGACACCGTTGCCGGCGACCGCGTCCGGGGCATCGCCCGGGAGCTTGAGCAGGAGGGCTTCAGTATCTTTTCGGCGGTGGACTACGCCGAGGGGCGCCTGGTGGCTTCGACCCATCACGGCCTGGCCTGCATGCTGATTGCCGCCGAGGGGGCTGGGGAAAATACCCATCTGATGCAAAACATGGTGGAACTGATCCGCCTGGCGCGGGTGCGGGCGCCAAACCTGCCGATCTTCGCCCTCGGTGAGCAGGTCACCCTGGAAAACGCCCCGGCCGATGCCATGAGCGAGCTGAACCAGTTGCGGGGCATTCTTTATCTGTTTGAAGACACCGTGCCGTTTCTTGCCCGGCAAGTGGCCCGTGCGGCTCGCGCCTACCTGGATGGCCTGTTGCCGCCATTCTTCAAGGCCCTGGTGCAGCACACGGCGGATTCCAATTATTCCTGGCACACCCCCGGTCATGGCGGCGGCGTGGCCTATCGCAAAAGCCCGGTGGGGCAGGCGTTTCATCAGTTCTTCGGGGAAAATACCCTGCGTTCGGACTTGTCGGTGTCGGTGCCGGAGCTCGGCTCGCTGCTGGACCACACCGGCCCGTTGGCCGAAGCCGAGGCGCGGGCAGCGCGCAACTTCGGCGCCGATCACACCTACTTCGTGATCAATGGCACTTCCACCGCCAACAAGATCGTCTGGCACTCGATGGTGGGCCGGGATGACCTGGTGCTGGTGGACCGCAACTGTCACAAGTCGGTGTTGCATTCGATCATCATGACCGGCGCCATCCCGCTGTACCTGTGCCCGGAGCGCAATGAACTGGGGATCATCGGGCCGATTCCCCTGAGCGAGTTCAGCCCCGAGTCGATCCGCGCCAAGATCGACGCCAGCCCGCTGACCCGAGGCCGACCGGCCAGGGTCAAGCTGGCGGTGGTCACCAACTCCACCTATGACGGCCTGTGCTACAACGCCGAGCTGATCAAGCAGCAACTGGGCAACAGCGTCGAGGTGCTGCACTTTGACGAGGCGTGGTACGCCTACGCGGCGTTTCATGAGTTCTTTGCCGGGCGCTACGGCATGGGCACCTCGCGCACGCCCGAGAGCCCGCTGGTGTTCACCACGCACTCCACGCACAAGCTGCTGGCGGCGTTCAGCCAGGCGTCGATGATCCATGTGCAGGATGGCGGCGTGCGCAAGCTGGACCGCGACCGCTTCAACGAAGCGTTCATGATGCATATTTCCACCTCGCCGCAGTACAGCATCATCGCCTCCCTGGATGTGGCGTCCGCAATGATGGAAGGGCCGGCGGGGCGGTCGTTGCTGCAAGAGATGTTTGACGAGGCCCTGAGCTTTCGTCGCGCCCTGGCCAACCTGCGCCAGCACATCGCCGCTGAAGACTGGTGGTTTTCCATCTGGCAGCCGCCGCTGGTGGCGGGCATTGACCGGGTGGTGACGGCGGACTGGCTGCTGCAACCCCAGGCCGACTGGCATGGCTTTGGCGATATCGCCGAAGACTACGTGCTGCTGGACCCGATAAAAGTCACCCTGGTGATGCCTGGCCTGAATGCCGGCGGGGCTTTGAGCGAGTGCGGAATTCCCGCTGCGGTGGTCAGTAAATTCCTCTGGGAACGTGGGCTGGTGGTGGAAAAGACCGGGCTGTATTCGTTCCTCGTGCTGTTTTCCATGGGCATCACCAAAGGCAAGTGGAGTACCCTGCTCACCGAACTGCTGGAATTCAAGCGCAGTTATGACGCCAACGTGAGCCTTGCTGTCTGTTTGCCATCGGTGTTTCAGCAGGGCCCGGTGCGGTATCAGGGATTGGGTTTGAAGGATCTGTGCGACCAGTTGCACAGCTGTTACCGCAGCAATGCCACGGCCAAGCACCTGAAGCGGATGTACACGGTACTGCCGGAAATCGCGATGAAACCGGCCGACGCCTACGACCTGTTGGTCAAGGGCGAAGTCGAGGCGGTGTCCATCGACGCTTTGCCAGGTCGGGTCGCAGCGGTCATGCTGGTGCCTTACCCGCCGGGCATTCCGTTGATCATGCCGGGTGAGCGCTTTACCGAATCGACTCGCTCGATCATTGATTACCTGGCGTTTGCCAGGACGTTCGATAGCAGTTTCCCCGGCTTTGTTGCCGATGTTCATGGACTGCAACACGAAGATGACGGCAGTGGTCGTTGTTACACCGTCGACTGCATCAAGGGTTAAGGATGTTTATGCAAGCTGTAATGAACCCGAAGTACCCGGGCCTCAGTGTCCGGGTGGCTGACGAAGGATTTGACGCCTACGTGTGGGGGAACGACTTCAGCTTTGAAGTCAACGCCTACGGCAAGCCGGAAATGGGCAAGCGCGTCGACCAGTGGGCGGTGGAGCGTATCGTGCCGTACCGCAAATGCTACGGCATCGACCCCGAGGAGTTCGCCAGCTTCCGTGACGCGGCCGACAGTGCGGTGTTCATGGCCTACCTCGATGACCGGCCCGTGGGGCATATCGTGGTCAGCACCAACTGGAACGGCTTTGCCCATGTGGATGAGCTGGCGGTGGTCTTGCCCGCGCGGCGCCACGGGGTGGCCAAGGCATTGCTGGACGTGGCGCAGTTCTGGAGCCGCAAGAAGAACCTGCCGGGGATGATGCTGGAGACCCAGAACAACAACCTCGGTGCCTGCCGGCTGTATGAGCTCTGCGGGTATGTGATGGGCGGAATCGACCACCTGCGCTATCGCGGGATTGATCCGCAGACGCGCGAAGTGGCGATTTTCTGGTATCGGTTGTTCAAGACAGAATTGGAAGCAGTCTGAGCTGCACCGATCGACTGTGGGAGCCGTCGAGCCCCAGCGAGGCCGCGATAGCGGTAGATCAGGCAACCTCTTTATCGACAGTGCCGCCGCCTTCGCAGTCTCGCCAAGGCCCGACAGCTCCCACATTCACGGCAATGTGCTTGTCAGCAGGCTTTCAGCCTTCTCGGTGACAATCTCCAGCAGCGCATTCAAGGCGGGCGATGGCTCGCTGCCCTTCAGGGTCAACGCATACAAGGTCACCACAATCGGCGGTGACAACGGGCACGCATCCAGCCCGGCTTCCCGTGCTCCGCTGGCGGTGAACGGGTCGACAATCGCCAGGCCTTCCCCGGCTTCTACCATGCTGCGCATCATCTGGTACGTCTGCACCCGCGTTTGCACCACCGGCAGCGGGCGCAGGGCTTGCAGTTTGCTGTCCAGCAGGCGACTCAGCGGGTCCTGGCCTTCAAGGCCGATCATCGACTGCCCGGCCAGTTCCTGTAGCGCAATGTACTTCTGCCGCGGCTTCAGCCAGCCATGGGGCGCGAGCAATTGCAGCTTGCCGTGGGCCAGCGGTTGGCTGTGGATTTGCGGGTGTTCCGGGTCGTGCAGGCTCAGGCCGAGGTCGGCTTCGTGCAGCAGCAGGCTTTTGACGATGTCCCGGGTGGAATGGCTGGAGAGGTTGCACGGCGTGTCTTGGAAACGTCGGCGCAGCACGGCGATCGCCTGGGGCAGCAGTTGATTGGCCAGCGGCGGGGTGCACAGTGCGCGCAAGGGCGGGGCATGATGGTGCTTAAGGCTGCTGGCCAGGCGTTGCACCGGCTCAAGGGCTGCATAGAGGTGGGCGATTTCGGCCTGCAGCTCAAGGGTTTCCCGGGTGGCCTGCAAGCGTCCGCGCACACTGGCGAACAGCATGAAGCCCAACTGCAGCTCGGCATCCTTGAGGGTTGCGTCCACATCGGCCACAGGCAGTTGCAACCATTCGGCGGCGGTGCCGAGGTGTCCGGTCTGTAAAATCGCTTGAATGACTTCGATATGACGTAAACGCATGGCCGGAGTCTATGTTCAGCGCGACGTGGATTCAATGGCTCAGGCCCGGGCGTGGAAAAAAGACCCGCCACGGCAGCGCCCCAACTAGACTTGCACGATCAAGTCCCTTGGCGCCTGCAACCAGCAGGTCATACAAAGGGCGTATCAACCAGAGGATCCACGGGGGAGCCTTATCGATGCTCGGTAAAACAGACACGCGCGGGTTTTCGTTGTGGGACCTGCTGGTGGTGGTGCTGGTGGTCGGCGTGTTGGCGGTTGCGGTGGGGCCGCGGATCTTCGGCGACGTGACTCAGTCGGAAATCGCCACGGCCAAGGTCCAGTTGAAAGAGCTGGGCAAGGCAGTCGAGCAGTTTCATCAGGATGTAGGGCGTTATCCTACCGACGACGAGGGGCTGGCGGTGTTGACGGTTCAGCCAGCGGCAGAAGGGAAGTGGCGGGGCCCCTATCTCAAGGATCAGGACATGCTGACGGACCCTTGGGGCGTGGCCTATCAGTACCACTATCCTCCCAGCCAGGCCAAAACCAACTTTGATCTGTTCTCGTTCGGCAAGGACCGGACACTGGGAGGCGTCGGCGATAATGTTGATATCGCCTATGGGGAATAACGTCTTATGAAGCGTGGATCGTGGCGGATTCGCGGGTGATGATAGTGCCCGACTGAATCAGCCTGAACTCATCGCCATCCAGTTTTTCTACGCGGTCGCCAATGGCCAGCTTGTAGGTGGTGGTGGGCGCCGAGCCAGCCAGGCCGTCGAGGGGCGGGTTGGATTCCTGGAACTCATGCACCGAATAAACGCGACCTTCCGCGTCTCTGGCATGGAACTGTCCGACAAGTACTGCTGCCATCTGTTTAGAACCTCTGGAGATAAACACTCGATTTGCGGTTCTGTAGACCGTAGGAGAGCGGGGTAGTTTACCTATTGAAAAAAAATACTATTCGTTGACTTTTTCAGACATTACTTACAAATCCATCTGCGGTGTAAACGTCCCTGGGGATTGCAAAAACGCGCTGGTGATAGCGTCGCGCAGGCTCTATAACTACAAACTCCTTAAGTCAGAAATCGGGAAACCCCAATGAGCAAGGTCTACACGATTGCCGTACTGGTCGGCAGCTTGAGAAAAGAGTCGATCAACCGCAAGGTCGCCCTGACACTGGCCGAGTTGGCGCCCGCCAACCTCAAGTTGAACATTGTCGAAATTGGCGATTTGCCGCTCTACAACGAGGACATCGACGGTGCTGCACCGCCGGCAGCCTACAGTACTTTCCGTCAACACGTGCGTTCATCCGACGCGGTGCTGTTTGTGACCCCCGAATACAACCGCTCCGTGCCGGGTGTATTGAAGAATGCGATTGACGTTGGTTCGCGCCCTTATGGCCAAAGTGTCTTCAGCGGCAAGCCGGGTGCGGTGATCAGTGTGTCTCCCGGCGCCATCGGCGGTTTTGGGGCCAATCACCATTTGCGCCAGTCGCTGGTGTTCCTCGATGTGCCGTGCATGCAGCAGCCGGAAGCCTACCTGGGCGGTGCGGGCAGCGTGTTCGATGAGTCGGGCAAGGTCTCGGAAAAGACCAAGCCGTTTTTGCAGGCGTTTATCGACGCCTATGGCAAGTGGGTGGAAAAACAGCACGGCTGATCAGCCGTGCGAAAAAAGACCCCGCTATTTAAGCGGGGTCTTTTTTGTCTGCGGTCAGGCCGCGTGGTCGGCCACTACGGCGCTATTAACGCAGCCAGTTGGTTTTCGCCAACTCGATCACCTCATCACCGCGTCCGCTCATCACCGCCTTGAGCATGTACAGGCTGAAGCCCTTGGCCTGCTCCAGCTTGATGCTCGGCGGCATCACCAGTTCCTGGGTGGCGGTGACCACGTCCACCAGCACCGGGCCGTCGTGGGCCAGGGCGCGGCGCAGGGCCGGTTCCAGGTCTTCGGACTGCTCTACGCGAATACCGAGGATGCCCATGGCGTTGGACATGGCGGCAAAGTCCGGGTTTTTCAGCTCGGTGCCGGTATCCAGGTAGCCCGCCGCTTTCATCTCCATGGCGACGAAGCCCAAAGAAGAGTTGTTGAACACCACCAGCTTCACCGGCAGGTTCAGCTGCGCCAGGCTGATGAAGTCACCCATCAGCATGGTGAACCCACCGTCACCGGACATCGAAATCACCTGGCGCCCGGGAAACGCGGCTTGCGCACCGATGGCCTGGGGCATGGCGTTGGCCATCGAGCCATGGTTGAACGAGCCGATCAACCGGCGCTTGCCGTTCATTTTCAAGTAACGCGCCGCCCAGACTGTCGGCGAGCCAACGTCGGCGGTGAAGATTGCGTCGTCGTCCGCCAGTTCGCTGAGCAGGCGCGCAACGTATTGCGGGTGAATTGGCCGGCCGGCCTTTGACGGTTCCGCCAGGTCATCCAACCCTTGGCGGGCTTTTTCATAATGCTTGAGCGAGGTTTCGAGGAAGCTGCGGTCCGTCTTGCGGGTCAGGCGCGGCAGCAGCGCCTGGATGGTCTCGCTGACGTCAGCTGCAATGCCCAGGTCCAGCGTGGCACGTCGGCCCAGTGCCTGTGGGTTGCGGTCGACCTGGATAATTTTTGCGTCGGTCGGGTAGAACTGGCGATACGGGAAGTCGGTGCCGAGCATGATCAGCGTGTCGCAGTTGAGCATGGCGTGGTAGCCGGAGCTGAAGCCGATCAGGCCGGTCATGCCGACGTCGAACGGGTTGTCCCACTCCACATGTTCCTTGCCGCGCAGGGCATGCACCACGGGCGCGCCGAGGGCGTCGGCCAGGGCCACCACCTCATCGTGGGCGCCGGCACAGCCGCTGCCACACAGCAGGGTGACTTTGCCGCTGTGTTCGAGGATGTCGGTGAGGCGTTGCAGGTCCTGTTCCGCCGGCAACGTGCGCGGTGCCAGCAGGGCCGGCCACGGTTTGAATTTATCTTCTACTTCCAACAGTGACACATCCCCTGGAATCACCACCACCGCTACGCCGCGATTGAGGATCGCCGAGCGCATGGCACGGTGCAGCACGTGAGGCATCTGCTCGGGGTTGGTCACCAGCTCGATAAAGTGGCTGCACTCCTTGAACAGCTCCTGGGGATGGGTCTCCTGGAAGTAGTTCAGGCCGATCTCGGAGGAGGGGATCTGCGCCGCGATGGCCAGCACCGGCACGTGGTTGCGATGGCAATCGAACAGGCCATTGATCAAGTGCAAGTTGCCGGGGCCGCAGCTGCCGGCGCATACGGTCAGCTCGCCGGTGGCGGCGGCTTCGGCACCGGCGGCAAACGCGGCCACTTCTTCGTGGCGCACATGCATCCACTCGATGCTGTCCATGGTGCGCAGGGAGTCGGTCAGGCCGTTGAGGCTGTCGCCGGTCAGGCCCCAGATGCGCTTGATGCCCGCCTGTTCAAGGGTGGTCGCCAATTGCTGGGCCAGGGTGATTTTCGCCATGAAGAACTCCAATCGTCAGTGAGGGTAAAAAGCTGCTGATCAGTTAAGGACAGTTCCATGGCGCTGAATGCTCCCCGCTCAATGTGAAGAATTGGTCATCGCAGCGCGATATTGCCGAGTGCGGCGGGCGATAAACAGTTGGTCTTTTATCAACGCCAGCAGCGGCGTCACCCCGGGTTTCGGCTGGCGGCCACGGCTCAGGCGGCGAAGCTGATAGCGCACCACTGCCATGCTCGCCAGGCTGGCCAGGGGTTTGCGCTTCCAGCGGATCGGCGGCAATTGCGGGTTGAGATCGCGGCCGGCGCGCCATTGCTTGATCAGGTGCGGCTCCAGGGTCAGCGCGGTGGCGATCCCGGCCATGGCGATGCCGCTGTCCAGGACTTGCTGCACGATCGGCAAGCGCCGGATGCCGCCGGTGACCATCACCGGCATGTTGGCGACTTTCGCCAGGTCGCTGGCCATCTCGATGAAATAGGCTTCGCGGGCCAGGGTGCGTCCGTCGCGAGCCTCGCCTTGCATGGCCGGGGCTTCGTAGCTGCCGCCGGACAGTTCCAGCAGGTCGATGGCCAGCGGGTTGAGCAGCTCGACCACGGCGTGGGCGTCGGCGGCGTCAAAGCCTCCGCGCTGGAAGTCGGCGGAGTTGAGTTTCACCGCCACGCAGAAATCCGCGCTCACGGCGGCGCGTACGGCTTTGATCACTTCCAGCAACAGCCGAGCGCGGTTTTCAACGCTGCCGCCCCAGCGGTCTGTGCGCTGGTTGCTCAAGGGCGAGAGAAACTGGCTGAGCAGGTAGCCGTGGGCCGCGTGAATCTGCGCGCCGCTGAAGCCGGCCTTTTCGGCGAGACGCGCGCTGGTGGCGAAGCGCGTGATGACGTCCTGGATATCGTCCTCGGTCATGGCTTTGGGTTGGGCGAACATCTTCGAAAAGCCGCCGAGATCGAGGGCCACCGCCGAAGGTGCCAGGGCCTGCTGGCCGAGGTTGGCCATGGTCTGACGGCCCGGGTGGTTGAGCTGCACCCAGAACTGCGCGCCCTTGGCCCGGCCAATCGCGGCCCATTGGCGAAACTTGTCCAGGTGACGTTCGTCTTCCAGCACCACGCCGCCGGGGCCGGTCATGGCACGGCGATCAATCATCACGTTGCCGGTCAGGATCAGGCCGGGCTCGCCGTCGGCCCAGGCTTGATATAAGCGCATCAGGGCCTCGGAAGGCGCCTGGTTCGCATCCGCCATGTTCTCTTCCATCGCCGCCTTGGCGATGCGGTTACTGATGAGCTGGCCGTTGGGCAATTGCAACGCTTCAAAGGGCGACATGCTTGACTCCTCACATTGGGAGCGCTCAGGCTAAGCTTAAAGGTCACTTTAAGGTCAATGGGGTTGGCGATGAATATTGGTGAACTGGCGGAACGCAGCGGCTTGGCAGCCTCGAAGATTCGCTTTTACGAAGCCCAGGGGCTGATCCAGGTCGAGCGACAAGGTAATGGCTATCGCCGTTATCCCATGCAGACGTTGCAGACGCTGCAATTGATCCAGGGCGCTCAGCGCGCCGGTTTCAGCTTGCAGGAGTTGAAGGCGCTGATGCCCGACGATTCGCCGAGCGAGGCGAAACGCGCCGATATCATCTTGAGGCTTGAGCGCAGGATTGCGCAGATAGAAGAGCTTCAAGCCCGAATGGACCAGAGCAAGGCAGAGTTACGCGCGGTGATCGCCACGATCCAGGCACACCCGGAAGGCACGCCGTGCACCCAGGCGCAGGACAAGGTCTGGGCCTCAATCGAGGCGCATAAAAAAACGCCGCGCATCTGACGATACGCGGCGTTCGTTTACAGCAACAAAACCTTAGGCTTGAACCACAGGGATGTTGGCGCTTGCAGCAATTTCACGGAACTCGGCGATCTGGTCAAAACTCAGGTAGCGATACACGTCGCTGGCCATGGTGTTGATCTTCGCGGCGTATTCCATGTACTCCTCGACGGTCGGCAGGCGACCCAGGATGGAAGCCACCGACGCCAGCTCGGCCGAAGCCAGGTAGACGTTTGCGCCGTCACCCAGACGGTTCGGGAAGTTACGGGTCGACGTCGAAACAACGGTCGAGTTCGGCTCTACACGTGCCTGGTTACCCATGCACAGCGAGCAG
>Ga0247742_10000105_pt1 | contig 70728 bp, 67 predicted proteins | sample UWRJL208509C2_FD_180944 | JGI IMG/M metagenome (GOLD analysis project Ga0247742, IMG submission 180944) | Plant litter microbial communities from Arlington Agricultural Research Station in Wisconsin, United States - UWRJ-L208-509C-2 | ecosystem: Environmental > Terrestrial > Plant litter >...
GGTGTCGAACATGCCGCCGTCAACGACGATCTCGAGCGGCGCCGAGACGAGCTTGGATCCGTCGGCACGCTCCAGCACCGCGATGTCGACCTCGCGACCAACGACGAACGGCTCGATGATCGCCCGGGAATCGAACTCGAGGGCGGTGGCGATAGCGGCGGGCAGGTCTGCGCGCGCGTCGACCCGGCTCACCCCGAAACTCGATCCGCCCGCAACGGGTTTCACGATCACGGGCATCCCGAGCGCGGCCGGGTCGGCCTCCCACAGGTCGCCCGCCGTGACCAGCCGGCCGCCGGAGGTGGCCACCCCGGCGGCTTCGGCGACGAGCTTGGTGGCCCACTTGTCCATGGCCAGGGCGCCAGCCGCCAGCCCGGACCCGACGTACGGGATGCCCGCGAAGTCGAGCAAAGACGCGAGCGCGCCATCCTCCCCGCGCGGACCGTGGACGGCAGGGAACGCGACGTCGCACGATTGCAGGGTCGTGACGACGTCAGACAGGGTCACCCGGTGACCGACGGCGTCGATCCAGCCGCCGTCGCGCGCGATCGTGAGAGATAGAACTTCGTAGCGATCCGAGGACAGGGCCGCACGGATGGACGCCGCCGACGCGAGCGATACCTCGTGTTCGCTGTTCGCCCCTCCGCCGATGACCGCGATGCGGACGCGGCTCACGGCGCGCCCACGTACGACCGGCCGATGCGCGCCCCGAGCCCGGTCATGATCTCGTGCGGAATGGTCTGCGCCCACTGCGCCCATTCGGTGATCGTCGGCTCGCCGGAGGTGCCCGGCCCGAACAGGGCGACCTCGTCACCCGGGAACACCGGCAGGTCGCCCACATCGATCACGAGTTGGTCCATGGAGATGAGCCCGGCGATCGACCGGCGCCGACCCTGCACGAGAACGTTGGCGACGCCGGATGCCACCCGCGGGAGCCCATCGCCGTAACCGAGCGGAACAAGCGCCAGACGGGTCGCCCGTTCGGTCACCCAGCTGTGGCCGTAGCCGACGGGAGTGTTGCGCGGCACATCCCGCACGCTCACGACCGGGGCCGCCAGGGTGAGAGCGGGCGCGAGGGCAGGACCAATTCCATAAAGACCCGCCCCGATACGACACATGTCAAAGTGGGTATCGGGCTCGGCGAGCGCCGCAGCGGTGGCCGCCAGGTGCAGGGTGGCGGGGCGCAGGCCGGCGCCGCGCATCACCGCCACCGCGCTGAGGAACGCCCGCCGTCCCGCCGCGGTGGACGGATGCCCGGGTTGGTCGGCACACGGCAGGTGAGCCATCGCCCCGACGACGGTCAGCTCGCCGCGCGCTTCGGCGGTGCGGGATGCTCGGGCCAGGGCCACCCAGTCCGCGCGGTCGGCACCGTCACGGTTCATCCCGACGTCGACGTGCACGTGGACGCGCGCGCGACGCCCGACGCGTCGCGCCGCGGCGGCGATCGCGGCAAGGTGCGGTAGGGACGGAACGGCAAGGTCCACGTCGTGCCGAATCGCGGATTCGACGTGGGCGCCGGGAGGGTTCAACCAGCTCAGCACCGGCGCGGCCATTCCTTCGGCACGCAGGTGGAGGGCCTCCGCGATGGTCGCGACACCCAGGCTGGTGGCGCCGTTGGCCAGTGCCGCGCGCGCGACAGCGACTGCCCCGTGCCCGAACCCGTCCGCCTTGACTACCGCCATCATCTCGCCGCGGAGGAGGGACCGAAGCTGACGGGTATTGCGGGCGATTGCGTCAAGGTCGACGGTCAGTTGCGGCTCCGCCCGCGCTGGGGAGCGGACGGCGACGAGCGCGCTCACGCGGCGGCGGCCTCGGCCAGCGGGCCGTAGATCGCGCTGCCGGCGCCGACGACGTACGCCCAGTAGCGGTCGCCGTAGCTCCAATGCCACCACTCGGTGGGGTAGTTGACGAGCCCCTGGCCGCCCAGTGCGGAGGCGAGCAGGTCGCGGTTGACACGGGCCTGCGCGCTGATGTTGGTCGCATCGAAGGCGCAGGCGTTCCGGCTCTCCTCCGGGGTGGCGTCGATGGGCGTCCCCATCCAGAGCGGCGTGCCCGTCTCATCCATCACCGTCAGGTCGACGGCCGCGCCCGCCACATGTGGAGCAACGGCGAGCGGAGCTACGAATCTGCTCGTCATTCTCTGCAGCGACACCGGATCGAGGTCGGGTCGGTCGCGCCGCAACGCTGCGGAGTAGCTGGCGATGATGGTCTCCTGCTCGACCGCGCTGCGGTATCCCTCGCGCACGAGGAGCGCGAGCCCCGGCGGCAGGCAGTCCTGCGCACGCTGCAGCCGCTGGCCGAGGGCGGCGCGCACAAATCGTCCCGCGTCGCCCTCACCGGAGTAGCCGAGCCCAAGGGTGGCGACGTCGACGAGGCGCTCACCGTTGTCGTAGGCGGGGATCGAGGTGATCTGGGAATCGGAGAGCAGAACTGTCATATTTCGACAGTAGAAATCCGCGGGAACGAGCACCTCAGACCACGGTGCCGTCGACCGGCACCTGAGGATGAGTTCTCGAGCTAGGCGGCTGCGGCCGCCCGCCGATAGACGCTGACCACCACGCCCGAGGCCAGTGCCTCGCCTTCCACCAGCGACAAGCTCGAGGCGGGAAACCCCTCGGGGAAGAGCTTCTTGCCGCGGCCGAGCACCAGCGGGTACGTCACCAGGCGGTACTCGTCGACGAGATCGTGTCCGGCGAGCGTGCGAATCAGCTCGCTGCTGCCCCACACGCGGATCTCGCCGCCCGGTTCATCCCGAAGCCTCGCCACCGCAGTCGGCACGTCGGGCTCGAGCAGGCGGGTGTTCTTCCAGTCGAATTGGGTGCGAGTTCGGGATGCCACGTGCTTGGTCACCCGGTTGTAGGTGCGGTCGAGCTCCCCCAACAGGCCGTCGACGTTCTCGTCCCAGACGCCCCAGCTGCGCGACCAGATGTCGTAGGTCTTGCGACCGAGCAGCAGCGCCTCGGTCTTGCTCTCCCACCGCCGAACGAGCTCGCTGACGTCGTACCCCGCCTGCCAGCCACCGAGATCGAAACCACCTTCGGTGTCTTCGGCAGGATCGCCCGGACCCTGGATGACACCGTCGAGGGTGATGAAGGCCTGCACGACGACTTCGCTCATGCGCGGAACCCGCTACTTCCGCGTGAACACATGATGCACCACCCCGCTCGGCGACACTGTCGTCTCGATGGCGAAGCGCTCCTCGAGACCCTCCTGGCCATCCCAGATGCGCTGCCCGCGGCCGAGGACGATGGGCGAGACGACGAGATGCAGGTGGTCGACGAGGTCGGCATCCAGGAACTCCCGGACGACCGTCGCTCCGCCACCGAGGCGCACGTCGCGGCCGTCGGCCAGCTCGGTCGCGAGCGCGAGCGCCTCCTGCGGGGAGGCGTCGCGGAACAGGAACGTGGTCTCCCCCACGACCAGATCGGGTCTCGGATGATGCGTGAGCACGATCACCGGGGTGTGGAAGGGAGGCTCCTCTCCCCACCAACCGCGCCAGCTCTCGTCTTCCCACGGTCCGGTCTGCGGGCCGAACTTTCCGCGGCCCATGATTTCGGCACCGATGTTGACGGTCGTCGCCGCGGCGAAGGTGTCATCAATGCCGGTCGTGCCGCCGCCTTCGGCCTCCGCTTCGTGGCCGGACATGCTCACGAACGTGCGGGTGGGGAAGAACCAGGTCATGAGGCGCGAGCCTGCATGGCCGAACGGAGCCTCGAAAGACAGGCCGTCGCCCGTCGCGAAGCCGTCGAGTGAAACGGCGAAGCTGTGGACCCGAAGTTTCGTCATAGCGAGACATTAGCATCATGTGTACGACGTACACATCATCATTCAGGGTCGATCCCGGCTCCCAACATCCCGGCGATCGCCCGGCCCAACTCTGCTCGAAGCACCTTTCCCGATTCGGTGCGCGGAATCGAGGCGAGCCGCACGATGATCCGCGGCGTCGCGTCTCCCAACTGTGAGGCAAGCCGCGCCACGAACGCGGAGGGATCACCAACAGGCTCCCCCACGACGGCCAGCGCAATCTGCCCAACGCCACGCGCATCCACGACCGCCGCTGCCCCGGCGTCGTCGACGCCGGGCAATTCGCGCGCGAGTTGCTCGATCAGCTCAGGGGCGACTTTCACCCCCGCCGCGTTGAGCAGATCGTCGCCGCGGCCGAGGAGAGTCAGCTCGCCGTGCTCGATACGGCCGACGTCGCCCGGCCGGAACCAGCCGCCGGCGAACTCGACGATCCCGCCATGTTCGAGGTATCCGCTCGCGATGCCGCTGGTGCGGATCCGCACCTGCCCGGGCCGGCCGTCAGGGACGGCGATGCCGCGATCGTCGACGATCTCGACATCCGCATCCGGGAGCAGGCGCGCTGCAGTGCGCAACGTGGCATCGTCCACGACCGCGACGGTTCCGACCTCGGTCGCGCCATACAGGGAGCTCACCCGGATGCCGAACCAGGCAGCCAGCTCGGCGGCCAGCACCCGAGGGATCGGTGACCCTGCGGCCTCAGCCACCTCGAGCTCCGGCAGCCTTTGCCCGGCACCGCGGGCGGCGCCCAGAAGCTCGGCGAGCTGGGTGGGCGAGCCTTTGACCGTGTGGATGCCGTACTCATGCACCGCGACGAGGCTCTGCTCGGGCGATCCGGGCACGAGGTGCACCTTGCGGCGGCCGAGGGCCGCGAGAAACGCGAGCTGTCCGCTCATCGACCCGGGCCCGAGCAGCGATGCGAACTCCCGCCCCTCGGGAATCCAGGTCGCCCGTGCGGCGGTCACGCGGCGGACGAGCTGCTCAGTGGTGAAGACGACGGACTTCGGGATGCCCGTGGCTCCGCTCGACGAGACCAGCAGTGCCGGAGCACCCCGAGCCACGGTCATACCGGGGTGGTCGGCACCCGACGGATCGGGCTGGGATGCGAGGTCGGCCAGGTCGAGACGAACTAGGCGTTCGGCCGGCAAGCCGGAAAGGCTGTCGAACGCAACCACTCGCGCGCCGTCACCCGCCGGGTATCCGACGGCCAGTGCGCCTCGCGCTAGCGCTCCGAGGGTGAGAACTGGCCGGAGCACGGGCGGGCCGGCGAGCGCGACGATCTCGCCCGGCATCACCCCCGCCTGGGCAAGCCCGACGGAAATTCGCAACGCCGTATCCCAGAGCTCGCTGGCGGTCAGGGCGAGGCCCGGACCGGCGAGCGCGAGATCAGTCGGGCCCTCAGTCGCCCACGACCGCGCCCAACTGAGCGGATCGCCCGACGGCTGCGGCATCCCCTAAGCGGTCTCGCGGGAGAGTCGACGACGAAGCGCCACAATGATCGCGCCCACCGAGACCAGCCCGAGAGCGCCGATCAGCCCGGGCGTTGTCGAGCTGCCCGTTTCGGCGAGCTGAGGCACGGGCGGCGCAGGAGTGACGGCTGGCTCGTACGGCGCGAAACGGAGGATTACGAGACCGTTGATCCCCGGGGTCGACGTGCCACCTGCGATCAGTCCGGCACCACCAGCGCCAGCCACACCGGGAGTCGTGGCGGGGGCATTCGAGGCGTCGGAGGAACCCTGGCCGCCCGGGGCGTACGCCACCGGGTCCGAGGCTGCCGCCGGGGTGGACGGGAAGAGCGTCGCATCAATGCCGGAAAGCGTTTGGATAACGCGGCCCGGTCCCGGTGTGATGCCGCCAACATCTGACGTTGGGCCGCCGGCGCCTGCACCAGAATAGTAAGCAGGCTGCCCGGGCGGCCCATCGGACCCACCCTCGCCGCCGCCGGGCGCCGAATCTGCCCCCACCGATGTGGGAGCTCCGACAGTCGGCCCGTCGCTTCTATTTCCCGCCAGACCGCCCGCGCCCACCGTGATGACGACCCCCGCCGGGTTGAGCACGACAGTGTCGACGTACGTGACCGAGCCCCCCGAGCCCCCGTAACCGGCGATGGTGTCCACATCGAAACCGCCGCCACCGCCACCGACGAGCACGGCGGAGACCTTCGAAATGCCGGACGTGGGGAACGTGGCCGTGACGGTTCCGACCGCGGTGACCCGGATCTCACAGATGCCGGAAGTGATCAGAGTCGGGGCCGGCAGACCGGGGACAGCTGAACAGACGGGCGCAGCTTCAGCGGCCAACGGCGCGGCGAAAATGCCGATTCCGCTGAGCCCGAGCACGCCGAAGGCCGCGGCGCTCTTCTTCACGATCCCAGACATCGCTCCAGCTCCCAGCATCCAGTGGGGGTGGGCACCGGAATTTGGTCTCACGATAGCAGTCAGTTCGCCTATCGCAACGCTCACTGTCACCCCGTGAGCGCGCTCACACAGGCGGCGAGTCCGCGCGCGAGCGCGTCGCTCTCGGACCGTGTTAGGCCCGAGAGCATCCGCCCCTGGACGTCATCCACAACGTCCTGAGCCGCATCGAGCGCACGGGAACCTTCAGCCGTGAGCGCCGTCGGCAAGGCGCGCCCGGTGTCGGTGCGGGTCGGCCGGGCCACCAGATCCCGGTCGATCAACTGCTGCAACATCACGTTCATCGACTGTCGCGTCACGAACGTGCGCCGCGCGAGCTCCGAGGCGGAGATGCCCGGCTCGAGGCGCAAGTGAAACAGGCACGAATAGTGCGACACCGTCAACCCGAGCGGTCTCAACGCTTCCTCCATTCGCATATTCAGAAGGGACTGTGCGTGCTTCACCAGGTATCCGATCTGCGGCGCGGCATTGCTCATGTCAGTATTCTGACATACGATGGATGTCAACCAACTGACATAACGGAGATGCATCATGACTGTTACCGGCCCAGACTTCATCGCCCTGCAAGTGCGCGACCTCGAGCGCGCTGCCACCTTCTATGAGGAGGTCGTGGGCCTCACCCGCGCACCCTTCTCCCCGCCCCACGCGGTGGTCTTCGACACCCAGCCCACCTTCGCGGTTCGTGACCCCGCGCCCGGTGTTGACCTCGAGGCGGGCCCACTCGGCCTCGGGGTCGCGCTCTGGTTGCACGATCCCGACGCGGTGGCCCTGCACAGCACCCTGGCCGCGGCTGGCACCACGATCATCCAGGCTCCGTTCGACGGTCCGTTCGGTACGACCTTCGTTTTCCAGGATCTGGACGGCTACCTGGTTACCGTGCACGACCGGGGTACGCGCGGCTAGCCGCCGGGGGACGGGGTTCGGCCAATGTGAGCCCGCTTCGTGGAATGCACCGCGAGGGGAGTATGGTCCTCTCAACGGTGTGCGACCTGCGTTCATCGGTACGTGTGGGAAAGCCGTATCGTGAACCGGATCCGCCAAGCACTGCTGCATGCGGCCGCGCAGGCCTGGCGCTCGACCTCATCCAACTCCTGGCGCCGCCTGCCCCGGCCCGACGGCGACTCGGTGGTGTTCACCCAGGGCCCGCGCGTCATCCGGCTGCTGCTGGTCGGAGGCGGCCTCGCGGTCGGGTACGGCGCCCTCACCCAGGACCTGGCGCTCGGCGGGCAGCTCGGCAAGTGGATCACGTCGCTGAGCGGGCGCGGCACGACGATCGAGGTGCTCGCGAAGCCCGACGAGGAGATCACTGACGCGGTCGCCCTGCTGAACGAGGTCGACCTGGCGCGGTTCGACGCTCTGCTGATGACCTACGGCGGCGCGGAGGCCGCGACGTTTCTGCCGGCCAGGCACTGGCGACACCAGCTGGACTCGCTGCTCGACCAGATCCAGGCCTCCGCGCCCGGTGACCTGCATATCTTCGTCGTCGCGATTCCGGTCATCGCGGGTATCCCCGGCTTCTGGGGTCGCTTCACCGCGCGGAGCGTCGCAGAGCTGAACGAACAATCCCGCGAAGCCTGCGAGGGGCGGATGTCGGCAACCTTCGTTCCGCTCGATGACGTGGATGCGGATGTCTCGGGCACCATGGATCGCGCGACGTACGAGGTGTGGGCGCGCCACATCGCCCCGCCGGTTGTGCGAGGGCTGCACCCCGTGGAGATGAGCAAGCGCCGCGACCTCCACCCCGTCACCGATGAACGCGAGCGGCAGGATGCGCTCGACCGGCTCGGCGTGCTCGATACTGACCGCGACCCGCGCTTCGACCAACTGGTGTCGAGCGCACGCAATCTCTTCAGCGTCTCGGGCGCCGGAGTGAACCTCATCGACCGGTCGCGGCAGTGGGTGAAGTCGGCGGCCGGAATGTCGTGGCTCGATACTCCGCGCAACGAGTCGATCTGCGACTTCACGATTCGCCGATCCGAGCTGCTGGTCATCGAAGACATCCAGCTCGACGAACGCTTCCGGGATGGCCCGTGGGCGACCGGCCCGGCGCCGATCCGGTTCTACGCGGGCTTTCCGATCGAGGCGCGCGACGGGCATCGGGTGGGCGCCCTATGCATCGTGGACTCGCACCCCCGAAAGTTCACGGAGGCAGATGGCGCGCTGCTTCGCGAACTCGCGCTGACCGCCCAGGGCATGATCTGGAAGCTTCGGGAGCCTGTCGTCCGCTAGTTGACACCACGTGGTGTTGACATGACACCACAGTGGTGTCATTATGGTGACATGGAATTAGGACAGTACGTCACTGAGCTGCAGCTCCACCTGAGCGACGCGGCCGAGCACGGCAGCGCAGAGGTCCGAGCAGCGGCCGAGCGCTTGGCGACAGGGCTCGACGCCGCGACGCGACTGGTGCTGCTCGACGTGCTATCGGCTGCGGCAGCGGAGATCACTCGCGACCTCGCCCCTGGCTCCGTCGACCTGCGGCTGCGCGGCCGCGAGGTCGAGTTCGTGGTCACCGCAGCGAGCGAACCCACCGCCGAGGTCGCCGCCACCCCCGTCGACCTCGACGACGCCAGCACCTCGCGCACCACCCTGCGGCTTCCGGATGCACTGAAGGCCCGGGTCGACGATGCAGCTGCCGCCGACGGCCTGTCGGTGAACAGTTGGCTCGTCCGCGCGGTCGCGGCAGCCCTGCAACCCAAGGAACGGCGCGCCGCGCAGCGCTCCGTTCGCACCGGCGACAACTTCGCCGGCTGGGCCCGATAGCCGCCGAGCCGCTCACCACTCACTCCTTCACGAACCACACCCAAAGAAAGGGATGCTTCGCCATGCCCACATTCAGCACGCCAACCCCGATCGACCTCGCCATCAATCTGCCGGTCGGGGCCATCACCGTCATCGCCAGCGACCGCACGGACACCATCGTCACGGTCGAGCCCACCAGCCCCTCCAAGGCGGTCGACCGCCGGGGCGCGGAAGAGACCAAGGTCGAGCACGACGGCCAGCGCATCACCGTCACTGGGCCAAAGCCCCGCTTCGCGATCATCGGTCCGAGCGAGTCGATCGATGTGACCGTCGAGGTGCCGACCGGATCACGGCTCACGGCCGAGATCTCCGTGGGAGGCGTCCGAACCACCGGTCGCCTCGGGGCCACCCGAATCAAGGCGCTCACCGGATCGGCCGACATCGACGGCACCGGCGACCTCTCGCTGCGCGCCGGTCACGGCAGCGTCGCAGTCGCGAGCGCCGACGGCACCCTCGACATCACCGCCGACCACGGCCAGGTCGCGGTCGGTGCCGTCTCGGGTGACGCCACCGTTGCGGCGTCACACGGCAGCATCAGCATCGGCGAGGCCGGTGGCGATGTCACCGCCAAGACTGCGTATGGCGACCTCGAGATCACCACCGCACGAGCATCCGTCTCCGCCAAGACCGCGTACGGCACGGTGCGGATTCGGGAGGTCTCGAGCGGGTCGATCAGCGTGGAGAGCGGGTACGGCCAGCTCGCTGTCGGCGTCAAGCCCGGGGTCGCCGCCTGGCTCGACCTCGCCGCCAAGAATGGGCGGGTTCGCAACGACCTCACGACCGACACGGCTCCCGACTCCTCCGAGGAGACGGTCGCGGTGCGCGCGCGCAGCCAGTTCGGCGACATCACCATCACCCGCTCCACCGGAAAGGACAGCTGACATGACTGCCGCAATCGAGTTGCGGGGCCTCCGCAAATCGTTCAAGGACAAGGTCGTGCTCGACGGCATCGACCTGACGGTGCCCGCCGGCTCCATCACGGCGCTGCTCGGCCCCAATGGCGCCGGCAAGACGACGACCGTGCACATTCTCAGCACGCTGGTGCGCCCCGACGGCGGCACCGCCCTGGTCAACGGCATCGACGTGACCCGCGACCCCGACAGCGTGCGGGCGGCGATCGGCCTCACCGGCCAGTTCTCCGCGGTCGACAAGCTGCTCACCGGAGAGGAGAACCTGCTGCTGATGGCACGGCTTCGCCACCTCGGCGCCGCACGGTCGAAGTCACGGGTGGCCGAACTGCTCGAGCAATTCGACCTCGTCGAGGCAGCGCGCAAGCCGCTCGCGACCTACTCGGGCGGCATGCAACGGCGTCTCGACCTGGCGATGACCCTGGTGACCACGCCGAGCGTGATCTTCCTCGACGAGCCGACGACCGGTCTCGACCCGCGCAGCCGCCACACCATGTGGGACATCGTGCGCGGCCTGGTCGCCGACGGCACGACCGTGCTCCTGACCACCCAGCAGCTGGACGAGGCGGATGAACTCGCCGACCGCATCGCCGTGCTCGACCAGGGCCGCATCGTCGCCGACGGAACCCCCGTCGAGCTCAAGCGCCTGGTGCCTGGCGGTCACCTCGAACTGCGGTTCGCCGACGTGGCAGCTCTCGACGGCGCATCCGCGCTGCTGGATGACTCCACTCGCGACGAGGCCGCGCTGACCCTCTCCGTGCCGAGCGCGGGCGAGGTGGCGACCCTCCGCGCGGTGCTGGATCAACTCGGCGCCGCCCACATCGAGGTCGAGGGCCTGAGCATCCACAGCCCCGATCTCGACGACGTGTTCTTCGCTCTCACCGGAAGGAAGGAATCATGACCACACTCACCGCCACTGTTCACCGCCCCTCGCACGTGATCGCCGACGCGATCACCATGCTGCGCCGCAACCTCCTGCACGTCGTGCGGTATCCCGGGCTGTCGCTGTTCGTGATCCTCGGCCCGGTGGTGATCCTGCTGCTCGTCGTGTTCGTGTTCGGCGGCACCCTGGGTGCGGGGCTCCCCGGAGTCGACCCGGCCGGCGGCCGCGAGGCGTATCTCGCGTACGTCATGCCGGGCATCCTGCTCATCACCATTGCGGGCACCGCGAGCGGTGCCTCGATCACGGTCGCGATGGACATGACCGAGGGCATCACGGCCCGGTTCCGCACGATGGCGATCTCCCGCGCCGCCGTGCTCGCGGGCCACGTGATCGGCAACACGATTCAGGCGGTGATCGCGGTCGCCCTGGTGCTCGGCGTGGGTGTCCTGGTCGGCTTCCGGCCCTCCGCGACGCCCGTCGAATGGATCGGCGCGGTCGGCCTGGTCGTGCTCATCTCGTTCGCCGTCAGCTGGATCGGCGTGGCCATGGGCATGCAGTCCAAGACCGTTGAAACCGCGAGCAACCTGCCGCTCATCCTGAGCCTGCTGCCAGTACTCGGCAGCGGCTTCGTGCCCACGGTGTCGTTGCCGGCGGCGCTCGCGGGCTTCGCCCAGTACCAGCCGTTCACCCCCTTCATCGAGAGCGTGCGGGCGCTCCTGCTCGCACCCCGGCCGGGACCAGCGTGCTGCTGGCGATCGGATGGAGCGTGATGTTCATCGTCGTCGGGTACGTGTGGTCGATGGCCCTGTATGAGCGCAAGTCCGTTCGCTGACTGGTGTGGGTGGGCGCCCGGGTCCCTAGGATCGTGCCATGACCGACACGGCCACCTACCCCACTCGACGCGTCGACTGGCTCGAGCTCTTCTTCGACCTGGTGTTCGTGGTCATCATCAAACGACTGACCGACGAACTGCACGGGTCGCCGGGGGTCGATGACTTCGTCAAGGTCGTGGGCCTATTCGCGGTGTCGTGGCTCGCCTGGCTGAACGTGACTACCTTCATGAATCTGTCCGGCGCGCGACCAACCGACCGGCGGGTGCCCGTGCTGATCTCGATGAGCGGGGTCGCGCTGATCGCCATCTCGATTCCGGAGGCCACGAGCTCGGCTGCCCCGCTCTTCGCCATCGGATATTCGGTCGCCCGCATCGCGATCTGGCCATTGTGGATGAAGGTGAACCGCAACTCGCCGTTCGGATGGGTGCGGGCGACGATCTTCGGCCCCGGGTTCGCCGTGCTGTGGCTAGCCTCGATCCTGCTGCCGAGCGACATTCGCATGTGGGGCTGGCTGCTGCTGGTCATCGGCGAGGTGGTGTTCACCGCATCCGGATTCTCATCCGCCGGCCTCACTGTCGCCCACCTCCTCGAACGGGTCGGGCTGTTCATCATGATCGTGCTCGGCGAGTCGGTCGTCGAACTGATTCTTGCGGTGCACCCCGACCAGTCGGCGATCGCCTGGGCGGTATCGGCCGGGTCGTTCATCCTGATCTGCGCTATCTGGTGGCACTACTACCAGTCCGGCGAGCCAGTGTCGGAACGGATGCTCGAAGCCAGCTCGGGCGTGGTGCTGCGGGACGTGATCGTTGTGGCGCACTTCTTCGTGGTGCTCGGGCTCATCGGCATCGCGGCAGGGCTCGGGTCAGCGATCGAGCATGCCGACGACCCGCACCTGCACTTCGGCTCGGTGATCGCGCTCGGTGGCGGCATCGGGCTCTACCACCTCGCCAACGTGATCGTGGCGTGGCGCTACGGGCTGGGAGCCCGAGACCTCGCCGTTCTCGCGTCGATCGGGGTCGCCGTCGTCGCGGTGTTCATCCTCGGCGCGAGCTGGCCCGCTTGGGTGCTCGTCGCGCTGCTGCTGGTCTACATGACCATCGACGCCGCGTTGGCACCCTGGGTGGTCCGGCACTTCCGGCGCACGAGCTGAGCGCTACGCGTCCTTGGGCACCTTGATGGTGAGGGCGCCCGGCTGCACCTTGATGCGAGCGCCGACCATCTCGCCGAACGGGTCGCCGTCGAGCTCGACTTCTTCGGGCCGACTCAGCTTGATGACCAGGTTCTTGCCCTGGCGCAGGTCGACGGAGTCGGTCTTGAGTTCGTTCATCTTGCGCCCCCATTTGGTGCGCTTGATGACCCCGTTCTCCCACAAGATCTTCACGGCCACGTCGATCCATCCCTTGATCGACTCGGGCTTGTCGACGATGACGTCGAGCAACCCGTCGTCGACCGCGGCGTCGGGCAGCAGCAGGATGTTCGCCGGCAGCGACCCGCAGTTGCCGATGATGATCGTCTGGGCTCGCACCGACCGGTTGCGATCGTCGTCGAGCTTGTACTGCAGGCGCAGTTGGTTCTTGTCGCGCAGCACCCGGGTGAGCGCCTGCGCGTAGGCGAGCCAGCCGACCTTCTTCTTCAGTTCGTCGTCGGTGTTCGACATGATCTTGGCGTCGAGCCCGGTGCCGGCCATCACGAGGAAGGCGTGCTCGTCGACCGAGCCGTCCTGCCGCCGGATCTCGATGGCGGCCAGATCGATCTTGCGCTCGGCGCCGGAGTACGCGGTCTCGAGCGAGTGCGCGGTGTCGTCGAGGGTCAGCGAGAGGTTGCGCGCCAGCAGGTTGCCGGTACCCGACGGCAGCAGTGCCAGCGTCGCATCCGACCCGCGCAGGGCCTCGGCGACCGCCCGGACGGTGCCGTCGCCGCCGGCGGCGATGATCATGGATGCCCCGGCCTCGAGTGCCTCGCGAGCGGGGCCTTGACCGGGGTCATCCGCCGACGTCGGAAGCCACAGCGTGTTCCAGTCGGCGGCCCCGGGGGTCGCTTCGACCGCCGCTTTCAGGGCGTCGAGGTCGACTTTGATCGGGTTGTAGATCAGGGCGGCGGTCAGAGTATCGACAGTGCTCATCGTCCGGCCACCGTAGCAGCGTAGTCGGGCACGTACCGCTGGTCTGCCTGGGGCGGTCGCTCGTAGCTCTCCGCTGCGGGGCGCTTCGGAATCTTCACCGGCTCCGGTTCCGTGTTCTCGTAGGGCACCTGCGAGAGCAGGTGCTTGATCGCGTTCAGCCGGGCGGCCTTCTTGTTGTCGCTGTCGATGGTCCACCATGGCGCGAAGTCGGTGTCGGTCGCGGCGAACATCGCGTCTTTCGCGCGGGAGTAGTCCTCCCAGTGGGTGATCGACTTCAGGTCGGTGTCCGAGAGCTTCCACCGCCGCATCGGGTCGTTCAGCCGCGACTTGAAACGCTTCTGCTGCTGCTTGTCGGAAACAGAGAACCAGTACTTGACCAGGATGATGCCCTCGTCGACGAGCATCCGTTCGATGTCGGGCGCTTGCTTGAGGAATCGGTCGTACTGCTCATCGGTGCAGTACCCGAGCACGCGCTCGACGCCGGCGCGGTTGTACCAGGAGCGATCCATCAGCACGATCTCGCCCTCGGTGGGCAGCTTCTCGAGGTAGCGCTGGAAGTACCACTGGCCCTTCTCGCGTTCGCTCGGCTGCGGCAGGGCCACGACCCGGGCACTGCGCGGGTTGAGGTACTGCACGATGCGCTTGATCGCGCCGCCCTTGCCCGCGGCATCCCGACCCTCGAAGATCACCAGAACGCGCGCGCCGGAGGAGGTGACCCAGCGCTGCATGGCGACGAGTTCGACCTGCAGCCGTGCAAGTTCCTTCTCGTATGCGGTCTTGGCGAGCTTGGGATTGGGCGCGCCGGTCTTCTCGGGAGCAGAGGTGGTCATGATCCAACGGTAGGGGTGTCGCTCGCCGGCGCACAGGCCTTGCGCTGGGGGCGCGCACCGTGCACGGAACGGCGCACCAGCCCGATACTCTGGTACGTGGTGTGCCGGGAAGTCTGGTCGGCGGGCGGGGGAACTCTGTCGCTCTCGATACTCTGACGCACCCGGAAGGCCCTCATGAGCCCGCGACAGGCACCGCACTCCATCTGGCGCGGAGTGCATCAGACGCTGCAGAGCGACTCGATCGGCGGGGCGCTGCTGCTGGGCGCCACCGTGCTCGCGCTCGTACTCGCGAACAGCCCCGCGGCACCGTTCTACGAGACGGTGCGCGATTTCACGTTCGGCCCGGAGGCGCTGCACCTGAACCTGTCGGTCGGGGCATGGGCCGCTGATGGCCTGCTGGCGATCTTCTTCTTCGTCGTGGGCCTCGAGCTCAAGGAGGAGTTCGTCGTCGGCAAGCTGCGCAACCCGCGCACGGCCATCCTCCCCATTGCCGCCGCAATCGGCGGCGTCGCGATCCCCGCCCTGATCTACGTGCTGATCAACCTGAACGCGGGTAGCGCTGCCCTCCGCGGGTGGGCGATCCCCGCCGCCACCGACATCGCGTTCGCGGTTGCCGTGATCGCCGTGGTGGGGCGCAGCCTGCCGCCCGCCCTCCGCACGTTCTTGCTGACCCTCGCGGTCGTCGACGACCTGCTCGCCATCTCGATCATCGCGATCTTCTACACCGACGACCTCGACCCGCTGCCCCTTCTGCTTGCCCTGCTGCCGCTGGCGCTCTTCGCCATCGCCGTGCGCCTCGGGGTGCGCAGCATCTGGATACTGCTGCCGCTCGGCCTCGCCACCTGGGCACTCGTGCACGCCTCCGGAATCCACGCGACGGTCGCTGGCGTGCTGCTCGGCTTCGTGGTTCCGGTGATCGCCAGCAAGCGAGCCCGGGTCGACGTGGGCCGGGATGCCCGGGGTGAGCCGATCTACGAGGGCTTCGCCGCCCACTTCGCCGACAGATGGAGCTCGGTCTCCACCGGGTTCGCCGTGCCGGTGTTCGCGTTCTTCGCGGCCGGCGTCGCCGTGGGCGGGTTCAGCGGCCTGGTGGAATCGTTCCAGGACACCATCGCGATCGGCATCATCGCCGGCCTGGTGCTCGGCAAGGCGATCGGCATCACGGCGACCACGTTCCTGGTCACCCGGCTGCCGGGGCTGGCGATCGATCCCGCGCTGAAGTGGATCGACATTCTCGGCATGTCATTCGTCGCGGGGGTGGGCTTCACCGTCTCGCTGCTCGTGGGTGAACTCTCGTTCGGGGCGGGCAGCGAGTCCGACGATCACGTCAAGGTCGGGGTGCTGGCGGGCTCGCTGCTCGCGGCCCTCATCGGAGCCATCATCCTGGGCATTCGCAACCGGCAGTATCGCGGCCGAGCCGCGCTCCCCACTGATGTGACGGCGGCCGACTAGCTCACTCGGTGTCGATGGCCGACCCGGCGCGGGCGTCGGCGGCCGACATCCCGACCGCATCATCGCCGAGCGGGCGGGTGCGCGCCTGGTGAATGGTGCTGCCCTCGGCAAGGAACACCTCACGGGGCAGCCCGGCATCCGACTGCTTGACCGATGAGATCCAGATGGCTTCGGGATGCACGTCGTCGCCGGCCCGCACATCTTCGGCCGTGCGCAGCTTGGCCACCCGGTGGATGAGGCTGCCGAATCCCACCTTGATGACGACGTCGGCGATGCTCAGGGCGACCAGCGCGGCGGTGGTGGCGGCGCCACCGGTGGTGAACAGCTGCACGAGCACGACCACCGGGTAGACGATCCAGCCGGCGAGCAGCAGCACGGTCGCCCGCTGGAACAGTGTCGCCGCCTCCGGCGTGAGGCCGGGGAGGGAGGCACGGAAGGCGCGCACGAGCACGATGTTCGTGGCGACCCAGAACGCGCATCCGATCCCGAACCAGATCAGCGACACCCGCACGCCTGCGTCCTCGAAGACGACCACCCCGACGAAGCCGGTGAAGATCATCAGGAACGAGAACCCCATCGCCAGATACCGGGAGCGGCGGGCAATCGGCCCGAGCAGCGTCGCCACCGCGAGCAACTCGGCGCACAGCAGGGGCACGGTCAGCGACCACTCGACGTAGCGCACCGTGGTGAGATTCTTGGCGAGCTCGTTCGGCACCCATCCCGCCGCCGTGGCGTCGTAGCCGCCCAGGAACATCGCGATCATCAGCACGTAGGCCAGGCCCGCGATGCCCATGACGCCGAGCCGGGCGACGGTGGCCTTCCGGTAGCGCGGCCCCACCTCTCCGCGGGTGACGTAAGCACGCACGAAGCCGGCGAGCAGGGCGAATCCCGCGATGAGCAGGAAGTAGAGCACGAGGGTGTGCTCGGATTCGCTGAGGGTCGCCGCCCACGGCGCGTCCCTGAGCGCGGTCGGGATCAGGCCTGTGATGGGGTGCCTTCCGCTGCCGGGCGCGGCTCGGTGGTGAAGACGAGACCGCCCGGGGTGTTGGATGACGCGGCGAGCACCACGATCCATTCCCGGTTGATGACCGGTACCCGGCTGCCTTGGTAATGGAAATACAGGGTGCTGCTCGGGTCGAGCCAGACCGCGCTTCGGCCGTTGCCGGCGGAGGCCGTCCAGGAGAACAGGAAACTTTCGCGACGCCGGAGCTTGGCGGTGATCACCACCTGCAGGTGAGCGAGTGCCCGGTCGTCGAACGCGAACTCGGTGGCTGGAGCGCCGTACAGCAAACTACCCACGATGGCCCTCCACCCTCCGAGGTTGGATGAAGGGGTGCAGCGTAAGCGTAGCCCCTCGGCTCCGCCACTCAGTCCTGAGGGTTAGGGCGCGGTCGTCGGCGTGGGCGTCGGGGTGGCGCTGTCGTTGAAGGTCGACCCGGCTGCCTGCACCACGAAGGCCTGGAACGACGGCAGGTCGTCGACGGCACCGTCGTACTTGAGGCCGTTGACGAGCACGGTGGGGGTGCCGATGACCTTCTCGACGTCGGAGTTCGGGATGGGCCCGTTCAACGCCCGCGTTGTCGCGTTGCCGACCCAGGTCGTGAATTCGTCGTTCTGGATGCACGACTTGATGTCACCCGCGTTCTCGACTCCCGCATCGTCCGCGAGCGCTTCGATCTCGTCGTCGCCGAGCCCCTGGGTGTTCTCCTCCGGCTGGTTGGCGAACAAGAGGTTGTGGAAGTCGTAGAACTGGTTGGGCGAGTAGTTCGCGACGCAGGCGGCGGCGTTCGCGGCCCGGGTGGAGTACTTCGACCCCTGGGACGCCCGGTCGAGGATCGAAATCGGGTGGATCTCGACCGTGGTCTGCCCGTTCTCGAGCAGGCTCGAGATGTACTCGCCGTTGGTCGCCTCGAAGTCGCCGCAGATCGGGCAGAGGTAGTCGACGTACATCTGGATGTCGAGGGTGTCCTTCTCCTCGTCGCGCACGTTGGCGACGGGGTCGCCGCCCGCCTTGATCGCCGGAGTCTCGGTGGCGATGGCACCCTGGCTGATCTGGATGCCGTCACTGGCCATGTTCAGCGGGCCGGGACCGACCGGCTTGATCGAGTTGACGATGACCAGGGCGATGATCGCGATGATCGCGAGAGAGGCGCCGATGATGCTGCCCTGCAGGATGAACTTGGTTCGGCGATCCTTCTTGCGCTGCTCGTCCCTGAGTTGGCGTGCCTGCTCACGTGCTGCTTCGCGCTTCTCGTTCTTGGAGAGCCGCTCGTTGCCGAGACTCAATCGTTCCTCATTCGCTGGGGGGCGCTGAATTCCGTGCGCCTAGGGGATTCTAGGAGCAGTGTCTGGGAATTGCCCAACCGCCGGCTGTACGGCCTGCGGCCCGAATGGGGGCCATCCATAGGGTTTTCCCGGCCGACGGTGCCATAATCAACGATGGTGGCCCTGGCCACCGCTTCCATTCACTACGGATCGTCCGGCACGTACCTGCCGGTGAAGGAGTAATACAGTCATGGCATCAGTCACTTTCGACAAGGCAACCCGCATCTACCCCGGGTCAACGAAGCCCGCGGTCGACGCTCTCGACCTCCAGGTCGCTGACGGCGAGTTCCTCGTTCTGGTCGGGCCTTCCGGTTGCGGAAAGTCCACCTCCCTGCGCATGCTCGCCGGCCTCGAAGAGGTCAACGAGGGCCGCATCCTCATCGGTGACCGCGACGTCACCGACGTGCCGCCGAAGGATCGCGACATCGCGATGGTCTTCCAGAACTACGCGCTCTACCCGCACATGACGGTCGCCGAGAACATGGGCTTCGCCCTGAAGATCGCCGGCGTCAACAAGGACGAGCGCGCCAGCCGCGTTCTGGAGGCCGCGAAGCTGCTCGACCTCGAGCCGTACCTCAGCCGCAAGCCGAAGGCACTCTCCGGTGGCCAGCGCCAGCGCGTCGCCATGGGTCGCGCGATCGTGCGCCAGCCCCAGGTGTTCCTCATGGACGAGCCGCTGTCGAACCTCGACGCCAAGCTCCGCGTGCAGACCCGCACCCAGATCGCGAGCCTGCAGCGCCGCCTCGGCGTCACCACCGTCTACGTCACGCATGACCAGACGGAGGCGCTGACCATGGGCGACCGCATCGCGGTTCTCAAGGACGGCATCCTGCAGCAGGTCGGCACCCCGCGCGACCTGTACGAGGCACCGCAGAACGTGTTCGTCGCCGGCTTCATCGGCAGCCCGGCAATGAACCTGTTCGACGCCGACGTCGTGGATGGCGGGCTGAAGTTCGGTACCGCGCTCGCCGCCGTCGACCGCGACACGTTCAGCGGCAACTCCGCGAAGAAGGTCACCATCGGCATCCGCCCCGAAGACGTGCGGGTCTCCCCGACCGGCGAGGGCCTGCCGGTCGACGTCGACCTGGTCGAGGAGCTCGGCGCTGACGGCTACCTCTACGGCCACACCGACATCGACGGCAACCGCGTCGACATCGTGGCTCGCGTCGATGGCCGCTCGCACCCGAGCGCCGGCGACAAGGTGTTCATCACGCCGGAGCCCAACCACATCCACGTGTTCAACACCGAGACCGGTCTTCGCATGTCGAAGAACGTGGTCGCGACCGCGTAATAGTCTGCTCCACGATCGGGCCTGTCGGGATGAATCCCGGCAGGCCCGATCTGGCGTTAGGGTGCACTCATGAGCGGCTCACTGAACATCACCTCGGCCACGGTCGACCCGGCGCTGCTCGATCTGCCCTGGTCCATCCCGTTGGAGACCTGGCCCGAAGACACCATCGCGGCGCTGCCCAAGGGCATCTCGCGCCACGTCGTGCGGTTCGTCAACCTGAGCGGCTACGTCGTGGCGATCAAGGAGACCTCGGCCGAGCTCGCCCGCAAGGAATACGACATGCTGCGCACTCTGCAGCGCCTCGACATCCCGTGCGTCGACCCGGTCGCCGTCATCACCGACCGCACCACCCTCGAGGGTGAGCCGCTCGAGTCGGCCCTCGTGACCCGTCACCTGCGGTTCTCACTGCCTTACCGCGCGATCTACTCGCAGAGTCTCCGGCCCGAAACCGCCACCCGGCTCGTCGACGCGCTGGCCGTGCTGCTGGTGAGGCTGCACATCGTCGGCTTCTTCTGGGGCGACGTTTCCCTTTCCAACACCCTGTTCAGACGGGATGCCGGCGCGTTTGCCGCGTACCTCGTCGACGCGGAGACCGGCCAGCTCTACACGGCGCTGTCGAACGGCCAGCGCGAGAACGATCTCGAGATCGCGCGCGTCAACATCGCCGGGGAGCTGCTCGACCTGCAAGCCGGCGGTCGGCTCGACGAGGACATCGACCCGGTGGAGATCAGCAACGGGATCGTCGCGCGCTACCGCACGCTCTGGAAGGAGCTCACGGCGATCGAGGAGTTCGACCAGTCGGAGCGGTGGCGCATCAACCAGCGGGTGGAGCGCCTGAACGACCTCGGTTTCGACATCGAGGAACTGGCGATCAAGACCGACGACACCGGCACCCAGGTGCGCATCCAGCCGAAGGTGGTCGACGCCGGCCATCACTCTCGGCGGCTGCTGCGTCTGACCGGGCTGGACGCGCAGGAGAACCAGGCGCGGCGCCTGCTCAACGACCTGGACTCGTACCGCGCCGCGTTCAACAAGAAGGACCAGGACGAGGAGGTGGTCGCCCACGAGTGGGCCGCTCGCGTCTTCGAGCCGGTGATCCGCGCGATCCCGAAAGACCTGAAGGGCAAGCTCGAGCCCGCCGAGATCTTCCACCAGCTGCTCGATCACCGCTGGTACCTCTCGCAGAACGAGCACCGCGACATCCCGCTCGCCGAAGCCGTCTCCAGCTACGTCGACAACGTGCTGCGGCACCGGCGTGACGAAGCGACGATCATCGACCCGCCCACCGGGGTGTTCACCGCGCCGCTGCCGGCGATCGAGGAAGACGACTGGCGGTCGAAGGTCTGAGCCCGGGCTCGGGCGTGAGGGCGCCTGGCCTCTCTAGAGTGGATGTCATGATCCGTCACACCGTGCACTTCACCCTCGCCGCCACCGACCCCGACGAGCGGGCCGCCGCCCTGGCGGGCATCGCTGAGCGGCTCGAGGCCCTCGTCGGCGTCGTGCCGGGACTGCACTCCCTCACGATCTCGGGTGACATCGGCCAGCTCTCCGACAATGCCGATGTCATCCTGGTGTCTGACCACGACGACAACGCGGCGCTCGAGGCCTACCAGGTGCACCCGGCGCACGTTGAGGCGGCCGCATATGTCCGCTCGGTTATATCCGGGCGCAGCACCGTCGACTTCGAGGTCTAGCCCCGCCTCCCCGGGCGAGCGGCCCGCGGCGTGTAGCCTCATCCCATGCCGAAGAGGGTCACCATTGCCGACGTGGCCGCGTTGGCCGGGGTGCACAAGGCGACCGTGTCGCGCGCGCTGAACGTTCCGACCGAGCACCAGGTGAATGCCGAGACGCTCAAACGGGTTCAGGAGGCCGCGCGCGAACTCGGCTACATTCCGAACGTCATGGCCCGCGGGCTGCGCACCAGCCTGTCGATGACCATCGGCGTGATCGTGCCCGACCTGACGAACCCGATCTTCCCGCCGGTGCTCCGCGGCATCGAGAACCATCTCTCGCCCCTCGGCTACACGGCGCTGCTCGGCAACACCGACGGTCGCGACGACGTGGAGCGTGCGGTCTTCGACTCGCTTCTGGAGCGCCGGGTCGACGGCTTCATTTTCGCGACCGCTCGGGCGCATCATCCGCTGCTCATCGAGGCTCGGGATCGCGACATCCGCGCGGTGATGGTCAACCGCGGCGACACCGACGTGCCATTCCCGCTCGTGACGGGCGATGACGCGAGCGGAGTCGCGGCCGCCGTGCGCCACCTGGTGGAGCTCGGCCACCGGCGGCTGCTACACCTCGCCGGCCCGTCGTACCTGACCACCGGTCGGGTGCGCGCTGACGCGTTCGTCGCGGCCTGCGCCGAGGCCGGCATCATCGGCACTGTGATCGAGGTGTCGGCGCTGAACGTCGAGGCCGGGTTCGTCGCGATGGAGACCGTCAACGCCGATGCCGACGACCGCCCGACCGCTGTGGTCGCCAACAACGACCTGCTCGCCCTCGGCGCGATGCGCTGGCTGCGCGCGAACGGCCTCAGCTGCCCGCGCGACATGTCGATCGTCGGTTTCAACGACATGCCATTCGCCGAGGACTTCAGCCCGGCCCTCACCACGGTGCGCGTGCCGTTCCTCGACATGGGTGCCGAGGCGGCCCGCCTGCTGCTGGAGGGGATGAAGGCAGGCTCACAGGAACCGATCACCGTGAGCCTGCCGGTATCACTCGTGATCCGGGACTCGACTGCCGCCCCGGGTCGCCCCTAGGTCAGACCAAGCGGGTCAGACCAGGATCGACAGCGGGTTCTCGATCCGCTTCACGAAAGCTGCCAGCCACTGCGCACCGAGCGCGCCGTCGATCACCCGGTGATCGGCCGAGAGAGTCACGGTCATCACGGTGCCGACCGCGAGCTGCCCGTCGACGACCACCGGCTGCTGGCGAGCGGCACCCACGGCGAGGATCGACGACTGCGGCGGGTTGATGATCGCCGAGAATTCGGTCACCCCGTACATGCCGAGGTTGGAGACGGCGAAACTGCCGCCCTCGAGCTCGTGCTGCTTGAGGCGACCCTCGCGGGCACGACCGGCGAGATCGCCGACCGCCCGGGTGATCTCGGTGAGCGTGAGCTTCTCGACCGATCGCAGCACCGGGGTGACCAGGCCACCCTCGATCGCGACGGCCACCGACATGTCGACGGTGCTGTAGCGGCGCACCGCGGTCTCGCCCCACGTCGCGTTGGCGTCGGGCACATCGAGGAACGCGGCGGCGGCGGCCTTCAACACGAAGTCGTTGAGCGACACCTTCACCGATGCTGACTCGTTGACCCTGGCGCGCAAGGCGACGAGTTCGTCGACACGGCAGTCCGCCACCAGGTAGAAGTGCGGCACCGTCGACTTGCTCTCGGTGAGGCGCCGCGCGATCGCCCGACGCATGCCGGTGTGCGGGATGTCGGTGTACTCGGCGTCCTCGACGGTGGGCGCCGGAGCTGTAACCGCCGGTGCAGCCGCAGCGGGCGCCGCGACTGGCGCCTGGGCGGGCATCCGGTCCAGGTCCGCTCGCACGACGCGACCGCCGGGGCCGGTTCCGGTGAGACCCGAGATGTCGACGCCGCGCTCCTTGGCCAGGCGACGCACGAGAGGGCTGACGAACTGGCGCTCGCCCGACGCTGATGCAGACGCCGGGGTCGGGCTCGCGGTCGAGGGGTCACTCGGCGGGAGTTCGGTGGGCGCGTCGGCGATGGGTGACGGCTCGTCGTCCGGCGCGGTCTCGGGCTCCGGCGCGGCCGACGGGGCGTCGGTTGACGGCGCGGCCGACGCCGGGGTCGGGGCGGCGCTGGTGGCAGCCGCGGGCGCGGTGCTCGCCTCGGGCGCGGGGTCGTCGGCGACGGTCTCCCCCGGCTCGCCGACGACGGCGATCGGGTCGCCGACCTTGACGGAGACGCCCTCCTCGACGAGCAGCTTCAGCAGCGTGCCCCCGGTCTCGGCGGCGTACTCGACGTTGGCCTTCTCGGTCTCGACTTCGGCGAGCGGCTCGCCGACTGTCACGGTGCCGCCGACGGCGACCAACCAGGTCTGGATCGCGGCCTCCGCACTACCGGCGAGAACCTCGGGCATGCGAATGATGGTGGCCATCAGCGGTCTCCGAATCCGGCTCGGACCAGCTCGAGGCCGGCGACGACCTCTTCGGTGCGGGCGATCGCGGCGCGCTCCAGCACCTTCGAGATGCTCGGGCTCGCCTCCGCTCCCGTGACCCGCTGGATCGGTTGGTCCAGGTAGTCGAAGAAGCGGCGCTGCAGTTCGTCGGCGAGCCAGGCGCCGTACGAGGTGCCCTGGGCGCCCTGCTCGACGATCAGCACGCTGTTGGTCTTGCGGATGCTCTCGCCGAGGGTCTCCCAGTCGAGGGAGGCGCGGTCGAGCCAGCGCAGGTCGATCACCTCAGCGTCGATGCCGGTCTGCTCGACGGCCTCGAGCGCGTGCCTGACCATGGAGAGGTAGCTGATCACGGTCACGTCGTTGCCGACGCGGCGGATGCCCGCCTTACCGAACGGCAGCTGGTAATCGAGGTCGCCCTCGGGGATCAGCTCGTCGGGCTGGCTGTACAGGTCGACGTGCTCGATCACGAGCACCGGGTCCTGCAGCGCGAGCGCGGTGTTCATCAGGCCGATGTAGTCGGCCGCCGTCGAGGGGGCGACGATGCGCCAGCCGGGGCTGGTCGCGAAGATGCCAGCCGGGTCCATGAGGTGCTGCGAGCCGTAGCCCGAGCCCATGGCGACCTTGGTGCGCAGCACGAGCGGCACCGGGTTGACCCCGCCGAACATGTGGCGGGCCTTGCCGATCTGGTTGAATACCTGGTCGGCGGCGACCCACATGAAGTCGGGATACATGAACTCGACCACCGGCCGGTAACGACCGTCGAGCGCCATGCCGCCGCCGAGGCCCGCGAAGGCATTCTCGCTGATCGGCGTGCCGAGCACGCGGTCGGGGTAGGCGGCGGAGAGACCCTTGGTTGCCCCGTTCGTGCCACCGCCGAGGCGATGCACGTCTTCGCCGAGGATCACGATGCGGTCGTCTTCGGCCATGCGGGCGCCCATGACCGCGGCAACCGCGTCCACGAACTTGGTCTTGGTCAGCTCGCCGTCGTAGTCGAGAGGTTCGAGGGTGCGCGCGCCCTCGAGCTCGCTGAGGTCACCGCGGACCCCCACGTTGACGAAGTCGGTGTTCGGCCAGAGCTCGGCACGGATGCGGCGCTTGCCCTCGGCGTTCGGGTCGGGCTCGGTCAGCTTCGCTGCGGCATCCTTCATCGCGGCCTGCGCCTGAGCGCGCACCTCGTCGACGCCCGCCTGGTCGATCAGGCCGAGCGCGATCATCTCGCGGGCGACGCGCAGCATCGGGTCGCGCTCGCGCCAGGCCTTCTCCTCGTCTTTGTTGCGGTAGCCGAAGGCGCTGCCCGGGTATGGGCCGTTCTGGTGGAAGAACCGGTAGACCTCGGCCTCGATGATGGCGGGGCCGCCGCCGGAACGCATGATCGCAGCCGCCTGCTCGGTGGCGAGGTGCACGGCGAGCGGGTCCATACCGTCGACGCGCCAGGACGGGATGGAGAAGCCCTGGCCGCGCACCGAGAGGCGGGTGTCGGCGACGCTCTCCTCGATGCGGGTGGCGACGGCGTACATGTTGTTCTCGATGAAGAACATCACCGGCAGCTTCCAGGCCGCCGCGAGGTTCATCGACTCGAGCACGGAGCCGATCTGGCTGGCGCCGTCGCCGAAGTAGTTGATGGTGAGGTCGGTGGTGCCGGCGCGCTTCTGCGCCCAGGCGTTGCCGGTGGCCATCGGGGCTCCGCCGCCGACGATGGCGTTGGTGCCGAGGGCGCCCGCCTCGAACCACTGCAAGTGCATCGAGCCGCCGCGGCCGGCGCAGTAGCCCTGGGCGAGGCCGAGAATCTCGGCGAGCGTCTTCTGCAGCACGGTCTGGATCTGGTCGGTGACCAGGGCGTCGAGCTGGAGCTGCCCGGCGGACACGTGGGTGATCGCCTTCGCGAGAAACTGGTGGTGCCCGCGGTGCGAGCCGTTGACGCCGTCGCTGGAGCGCAGCCCGACGATCGAGCCGACGGCGCCACCCTCCTGGCCGATGCTGGAGTGGGCCGGGCCGTGCACGAGGCTCTCACCGGCGAGCTCGAGGACAGTCTCCTCGAAAGCGCGGATCAGGTGCAACTGGCCGAGCATGGTGGCCAGCAGTGCCGGGTCGGCAGCCTTCCAGTCGGCGGGCGTGGTAGTCAGCTGAACCCAGGGCTGTTCGGGCTCAAGCTTGCGCGACTTCGGCATCGTGCCTCTTCTCCATTGACGGGGCGTGTGCGGTATGCGCCACTCACTTCCCACAGCGTACGACGGGATTGGATACAATCGCAAGGAGATGCTCGCTCTTTCGCCGCATTGCGCGCTAGATTGGTGAGCACTGGATTCAATCATCGAGGAGGATGGCGTGGCGCTTCCCGGATTGCGCGGCCCGGACCACATCGGATTCACCGTCCCCGACCTCGAGCAGGCCCGCGACTTCTTCGTCCGGGTGATCGGCTGCGATCTGATCTACTCCCTCGGCCCGTTCTCCCGCGACGAGGGCGACTGGATGCGGGAACACATGGGCGTGCATCCCCGCACCGTCATGCGCAAGCTCGACTTCTACCGCTGCGGGTTCGGCACCAACTTCGAGGTCTTCGAGTACGAGCCGGCCGACGGCCAGGCCCAGATGCCGAAGAACAGCGATATCGGCGGCCACCATCTCGCGCTCTACGTCGACGACATGGACGCGGCCGTCGAGTACCTCCGTGCGGAGGGCCTCACGATCATGGGCGACCCCACTGTGAGCGCGAACGCGAGCTTCGGCCAGCGCTGGGTCTACTTCCTGAGCCCGTGGGGCATGCAGTTCGAGCTGGTGAGCTACCCCGAGGGCAAGGCCTACGAGAAGGACGCGCCGGTGCTGCTGTGGCACCCGGCGCGGCCGGCCGAGTGAGCGTGGACCGGATGACGGACCCCACGCCACTGCTGCACGGGAGCTCGAGCTCCCGCATCGCGGAACTGCTCCGCACCGCCATCCTGCACGGCGAGTACGAGCCCGGCGCCCGCATCCGCCAGGAAGACGTCGCGCAGCGGTTCGGCGCCAGCCGCGTGCCGGTGCGCGAGGCGTTCCGCACCCTGGAGGCAGACGGTCTCGTGACGCTCGTCGCCAATACCGGCGCCTGGGTGTCGCGGCTGAGCCTCGCCGAGTGCGACGAGGTGTACCAGACCCGCGAGCGAGTCGAGCCGCTGCTACTGCGCTACGCGCTGCCCGGCATCGACGACGCGGAACTCGACCGACTCGACGACCTGGCCGCGCGCATGGAGCACACCACGGGCGTCGAGGAGTTTCTCGAGCTCGACCGCGAGTTCCACCTCGGCTCGTACGCGTCGGCGAACACCACCGTGCTCGGTGACCTCGTGCACCGGCTCTGGAACACCACCCAGCACTACCGTCGCGCGTTCACCCTGCTGATGGACGAGCACTCCACGCGCGTGGTGCACGACGAGCACCACATGCTCGCGGGCGCGATCCGCGCGGGCGATGCCGATGACGCCGAGCGGATTCTCGCCGGCCACATCCGACGCACTCGCCTCGGCCTCGCCCGTCATCCCGAAGTCTTCGACCACCCCATCGACCGCCCCGCCCCTCGCCGGGTCTCTTAGAAGAAGGACGCACCATGGCAATCGCCACCATCAACCCCGCAACGGGCCAGACCGAGCAGACCTTCGAGCCGCACGACGCCGAGGAGGTGGAGCGCCGCATTGCGCTGGCCGACGCCGCGACCCGCGCGATGCGCACGACGTCGTTCGCCGATCGGGCGCAGTGGATGCTCGCCGCCGCCGACATCCTGGAGTCGGAGGCCGACCAGGTCGCGGTGATGATGGTCACCGAGATGGGCAAGCCACTCGCGCAGGCGAAGGCCGAGGCGCTGAAGTGCGTGAAGGGAATGCGGTTCTATGCGGCGCACGCCGAGGAGTTCCTGGCGCCCGAGAAGCTCGCCGACCCGTCGTCCGTCAATGCGAGCGCCGCGTGGACGGTGTATCAGCCGCTCGGTGCGGTGCTCGCCGTGATGCCGTGGAACTATCCGCTCTGGCAGGTCGTCCGGTTCGCGGCTCCCGCGCTGATGGCGGGCAACTCGGGGCTGCTGAAGCACGCCTCGAACGTGCCGCAGTCGGCGCTGTACCTCGACACCCTGTTCGAGCGCGGCGGATTTCCGGAAGGCGCTTTCGCGACGCTGCTGATCGGCTCGAAGGAGGTCGCGGCGGTGCTGCAGGATGACCGCGTGAAGGCCGTCACCCTCACCGGCTCGGAGCCTGCGGGCCGCGAGGTCGCCGCGAACGCCGGCGGCCAGATCAAGAAGGCGGTGCTGGAGCTCGGCGGCTCCGACCCGTTCATCGTGATGCCGTCGGCCGACCTCGAGAAGGCCGTCACCACCGCCGTCACCGCCAGGGTGCAGAACAACGGGCAGTCGTGCATCGCCGGCAAGCGCTTCATCGTGCACGCCGACGTCTACGACCAGTTCGCGGCGCTGTTCGCCGAGAAGCTGTCGGCTCTCGTCGTCGGGGACCCGATGGATGAGGCGACCCAGGTCGGCCCGCTGGCGACGGAATCGGGTCGCAACGAACTCGCCGAGCTCGTCGACGATGCCGTCACCCACGGCGCGACCGTGCTCGCCGGCGGCGCCATCCCGGACCGCGCCGGCTGGTTCTACCCGCCGACCCTCGTCGCGGACCTGCACGACGGCATGCGCCTCGTGCTCGAAGAGGCGTTCGGCCCGGTCGCCTCGCTGTACCGTGCCGAGACCCGCGAGCAGGCCCTCGAGATCGCCAACCAGACCACGTTCGGCCTGAGCTCGGCAGTCTGGACCACCGACCAGGACGACGAGGACTACTTCGTCGACGCCCTCGACGCCGGCGCGGTGTTCATCAACGGCATGACCGTCTCCTACCCCGAGCTGCCGTTCGGCGGCATCAAGGACTCGGGCTACGGGCGCGAGTTGGCGGCCGCGGGCATCCAGGAGTTCTGCAACCTCAAGACGGTCTGGAAGGGCTGATCGTGGCCGCGATCGGGTTTCTCGGCCTCGGCAACATGGGGTCGGCGATGGCCGGACGGCTGCGGGAGGTCGGGCACGACGTCGTCGTGTGGAACCGGTCGCCCGCCGCGGCCGAAGGTCTCGTCGCGGCCGGCGCCACCCTCGCGGGCTCGGCCGCCCAGGCGCTGGCATCCCCCGTCTCGTTCTCGATGATGGCCAACGATGCCGCGGCCGAAGCGGTGCTCAGCACGGAGAACCTGCGCGGCGAGGCCGGCCGGCTACACGTGAACATGGCGTCACTGAGCCCGGGAGCAGCCGATCGACTCGCGGCCGCCCACGAGGAGGCCGGAGTGGGCTACATTGCGGCGCCCGTGCTCGGTCGCCCCGCGGTGGCCGCCGCCGGCAACCTGAACATCCTCGCCGCCGGCCCCGCCGAGCTCGTCGACGTGGCGATGCCCTACCTCGAGGCGCTCAGCACCCGGGTGTGGCGGTTCGGGGATGACCCACGCCGCGCCAACTCGGTGAAGATCGCGGTCAACTTCACCATCCTGCACGCGCTGCAGGCGATGGCCGAGGGCATCAACCTGGTCGAGGCGCACGATGTCGATGCGGGCGACTTCATCGAGCTGCTCTCGTCGACCCTGTTCGGCGGCGTCGTGTACAGCGGCTACGGATCGATGATGGCCGAGCGCCGCTACAGCCCGCCCGGGTTCAGCATGGACCTGGGCCTGAAGGACCTCGGCCTCGCCGAGGACCTCGCGGCCGAGGGCGGCGTCACCCTGCCGACCGCACCCGTGCTGCGCGACCGCTTCGAGCGGGCGCTGGCGGATGACGCGCTCGCCCAGCTCGACTGGTCGGCCGTCGCCGAGGTCACCCGCGGCCACTGAGCCGGAGCTCGCTTCGGCTCGTGTTCGGCGCCGAAGCGGCCGTGACCCGTGGGTCCTCCCGAAATGAAGGACCGTCCTTCAATTCGGGAGCCGCCAGCACCCCGGGTACCTTGGGCGCGAGTTGACCGGGTCGCCCGGTGGCTGGCGGAAACCTACGCCTCGCCGCGACCCCAGGTCGTGTTCAGGTGCGACTGCGAGTCGCGGGTCGAGTCGAGCACTCCGCCGACCGCGTAGTAGCGCTGGCCCGCGATGAGCAGCTCCTCCGCCGGGAACTTCGTGATGACCTCGCATCCGTCGGCGGTCACCACGACCTCCTCCTCGATGCGGGCGGCGCCCCAGCCATCCTTCGACGGCCAGTAGGTCTCGAGGGCGAAGACCATGCCCTCCTTCAGCTCTTCCGGGTGGTCGAGTGAGACCAGGCGCGAGAAGATCGGCTTCTCCCAGATCGAGAGGCCCACGCCGTGGCCGTATTGCAGGGCGAAGGCGGCCTCCTCGTCTTCGAAGCCGAACTCCTGGGCGGTCGGCCAGACCTTTACGATGTCGGCCGTGGTCGCGCCGGGCTTCACGAGGGCGATCGCGCGGTCCATGTACTCCCGGGCGCGGGTGTACGCGTCGCGCTGCGCCGAGCTCGCCGATCCGACCGCGAAGGTGCGGTAGTAGCAGGTGCGGTACCCGTTGAAGCTGTGCAGGATGTCGAAGAACGCCGGGTCGCCCGGGCGGATCAACCGGTCGGAGAAGACGTGCGGATGCGGCGAGCAGCGCTCACCCGAGATGGCGTTGACGCCCTCCACATACTCGGAGCCGAGGTCGTACAGGGTCTTCGCGACGAGACCGACCGCCTCGTTCTCCCGGACGCCGGGGCGGAGGAACCGGTACAGCTCCTCGTACGCGGCATCCACCATCGACGCCGCCTGGGTGAGCAGGCGGATCTCGTCGTGGGTCTTGATGCGCCGGGCCTCCATGAACACCTGCTGGCCGTCGACGACCTCGATGCCGATCTTCTGCAGCGCGAACAGGATGGGAAGCTCGATCACGTCGACGCCGAGCGGCTGGTCGGCCACCCCGAACTTCTCGAGCTCGCGCTTGATCTTCGCGGCGACCTTGTCGGCGATCTCCGCGTCGGGAGTGAATGCACCGCGCAGGGTGGAGATGCCGGCGCGGGCACCGCTCTCCAGCCGGGGACGGGTCGCGCCCTCGTGGGGGGCACTCGGATCGGCATCCATCTCCGCAGTCGTGCGGTCGAGCCACGGGTTGTACAGCTTGTGGTGCTTGGCGGCCGAACCGAAGTCCCACGAGATCGGGTCGGTGTTGCGCGTGAGCAGGCTGAACCGGATGAGCTTGTCCATCGCCCACGTGCCGATGTGGGTGGATGTCATGTACCGGATGTTCGAGAAGTCGAACGCGAGCAGGGCCCCCAGGTTGGAGATCTCGAGCTCGGCCTTAAGCCGGGCGAGACGTTCTGAGCGGAGCCGATCGAAGTCGACCCGGGCCTCCCAATCGACCGCGTTGGTGCCGGTGGTTCCGGTGCTCTTCATCGAGTCCTCCAGTCGCGACCCGCCAACGAGCCGTTCAGTTGCATGTATAGCCTAGGTTAACACTACGGCTCCGGTCGGCGGAGATCTTCCGACGTCGGACGCGAGCCAAATGCCGCCGAAGTAGTACAGTCGCCACAATCGGGGCGAGTGGAGAGCGCATGACTGTGGAGAACAACATCGGCGTGCGCCTGCGGGAAGCCCGCCAGCGCCAGGGGCTCAGCCTGCGCAGCGTCGCACTCGAGCTCGGGGTGTCGGCGAGCCTGATCTCCCAGGTCGAAACCGGCAAGACGCAGCCCTCCGTGTCGACGCTGTACGCGCTCGTGAATCACCTCGGCATCTCCATCGATGACCTGTTGGGGGTATCCGCGCGACCGACGGACGACGCTCCCGAACCGCTCGTGGTGCGCGCCCCCACCATCCCCACCATCCAGCGCGCGGCCGACAACCCCGTGCTGGAGATGGAGAACGGGGTGCGCTGGGAGCGGCTCGCGATCGGCGATGACGGGCCGGCCGACGGGCTGCTCGTCACTTACGATCCGGGTGCCACCAGCTCGGTCGAGGGCAAGCTCATGCGGCACGCCGGCATCGAGTACGCGTACCTGATCGAGGGCGAGCTCACCCTGCAGCTCGACTTCGACACCTACCTCCTCGGCCCGGGCGACTCCGTGCACTTCGACTCGGTGCGGCCGCATCTCTACTCCAACCACGGCGACAAGCCCGCGCGCGGGGTGTGGTTCGTGGTCGGGCGACGCCAGCAGAACCTCGCGATGCCCGATGCTCCCGGAGCGGAGAGCGGCGCCCCGGGGGCGTCGACCCCGTTGGGCTCCGCGGTGGATGTGCTGCGCGCGATGGACCACCTGTAACCCACTGGACGTCCGCACAGGCGCAATCGGGATCAACTGATCGGCCCCGAGGGGCGCCACTGTGTCGTCGCGACCCTTCACCAATCACATCGCGGCGCCCCTCGGCGCGCAGACGGCCGATCCAACGCGCCCGATTGCGTTCCGGCATCAGTCTGACTATGCGTATTTCACTGCGGGTGCACAGTGTGTATAGTGACGCTTCATAGCACCAGCCCGGGGTCGACGGCGACCTTGGTCCAGTAGAGGTTTCAAAGGAGAAATCAATATGAGGCAATCACGGTCGGTGCGGTTCCGCCGCCCCCTGGCTATCGCGGCAGCAACAGCTGCTGCGCTCGCCCTGGCAGCATGTTCCGCCCCCGCGACCGAGGAGGGTGGCGGCGGCGACGCCGAGGCTCCCCTGCAGATCGCGTACATCTCGTTCGCGGTCGCGAACACCTACGACGAGCCGATGCTCGCCGCGGCGGAGGAAGTGGCCGCTGCCAACAACGCCGAGATCACCGTCTTCGACGGCAACCTCGACCCGAACCTGCAGGTGACCCTCATCCAGGATGTCATCGCCTCGGGCCAGTACGACGGCATGATCACCCAGCCCATCTACGGGCCCGCGATCATGGACGTGGTCGCCCAGGCGATCGAAGCGGGCATCACGGTCGTGAACATCGACCAGATCCTCGGTGAGGACTTCACCACCGGCGAGACCCAGGTCGATGGCCTGGCAGCCAACGTCGTCTTCGTTCCCTCCGAGCTCGGCACCAAGCTGGGCGAACAGGTCGTCGAGGCGTGCGCCACCCAGGACCTCGACCCCTGCAACGTCGCATACCTGCACGACGTGAAGGCCTCGGCCATCGGCGTCGCCCTGTGGGACGCGTTCAACGAGGCCACCGCCGGCACGCCGGTCACCGTGGTCGCCGAGGGCGAGACTTTCTACAACCCGGCCGCCGCGCAGACCGCGGTCGCCGACATCCTGACCGCAAACCCGGACGTGAACCTGATCGCGACATCGGACCAGGGCCTGCAGGGCGCTGTCCAGGCGATCGAGGCCGCCGGCAAGGCCACGACCGACTTCCTGATGGTCGGCTACGGCGGATCCGAGTGGGGCAAGGGCCAGGTTGCCGACGGCGTCGTCTTCGCTGACGTCGTGCAGGCGCCCGCCACCGAGGGTCGCCTCGGCATGGAGGCGCTCATCGATGCCCTCCGCAACGGCAACAACCAGGGAGACGTCGACCCGTTCGCCGACTTCCCGAACAACGGCGTCATGACGAAAGACACCGCGAGTGAGTTCACCGGCGAGTGGGCCGGGTAGTAGTGACTGATGTCGCATCGTCCGACGCCCCGCAGCTCCTCGTCGAGCTGCGGGGCGTCGGCAAGTCCTTCGGGGGCCTTCCGGTTCTCAGCAACATCGACCTGCGGTTGCAGCCCGGGTCGGTGCACGCGCTCGTCGGCGAGAACGGCGCGGGCAAGTCGACCCTGAGCAAGATCATCGCCGGTCTCTACACCGCCGACTCCGGCGTCATCGTCGTGAACGGCGAGGAGGTCAGCTTCAGCTCTCCGCGGGAGGCACTCGACCGCGGCATCGCGACCATCGCCCAGGAGCTCGCGCTCGTGCCCGCCCTGACCGTCGCCGAGAACGTGTTCCTCGGGCGGGAGCCGCGCACCCTCGGCTGGGTGAGCCGGCGCAAGCTGCGCAAGGAGTTCACTCGGCTGGCCGAGCGCACCGGCTTCACGTTCAACCCCGACGCCCAGGTCGGGTCGTTGCGAACGGCAGACCAGCAGAAGGTGGAGATCCTGCGCGCGCTCGCGCGCGGTGCATCCCTCATCATCATGGATGAACCGACCGCCGCCCTCTCCGCGCACGACACCGAGCTACTGCACGGCGTCGTGCGCCAGCTGGCCGCGACCGGTCACACCGTGCTGCTCATCTCCCACTACCTCCGGGAGGTCATCGAACTCTGCGACACGGTCACGATCCTGCGCGATGGGCAACTGATCCGCACCGCCCCGACCGCCGACGAGACCGAAGCGTCGCTGATCGAGGGGATGCTCGGGCGCTCGCTCGGCTCGGTGTTCCCGCCCAAGGCACCGGCGCCGACAGACGGGGATGACGTGCTCACGGTCACCGACCTGGTCGGCCCCGGCGTCAACGGCGTCTCGCTCAGCCTGCGGCCGGGAGAGATCGTCGGCCTCGCCGGCCTCGTGGGCGCTGGGCGCAGCGAGATCGCGCACGCCATCTACGGGGCGGTCCGTCGCTCCGGCGGCAGCGTCGCGGTCGGTGGGGTGGAGTGCGGACCGTCGATCACCGGGGCGCTGCGCAGCGGCATCTTCCTGATCCCCGAGTCGCGCAAGGAGCAGGGCCTGGTGCTCGGTCGGCCGATCCGCCAGAACGTCACCCTCTCCAACCTCAACGAGGTGGCGATCGGCGGGTGGGTGAACCCGAACCGCGAGCGCCGGGCCGCCCGCGGCATGCTCGAGCGCGTCACCGTGGCCGGCGACGACCGGCGTAATGTCTCGGCCCTGTCGGGTGGCAACCAGCAGAAGGTGTTGTTCGCCCGGGCGCTGCAGCGCACCCGCAAGGTGCTCATCGCCGACGAACCGACCCGCGGCGTCGACGTCGGTTCCCGCCGGGCCATCTACGACCTCATCGCCGAGCAGGCCGCGCAGGGCATCGGCGTGCTGGTCATCTCCTCCGATGTCGAGGAGGTGCTCGGGCTCGCCCACCGGATCCTCGTGATCCGGGCGGGGCGCGTCGTCGCCGAGCTCTCGGGCGACCAGATGACCGAGGAGAACGTCATCACCGCGGCCTTCGCCGATCCCATCACAGTTGGCCCGACACCAGCGGGCCCCACAACAGCAGGCCCGATCACGACCGAGAGCTACTGACCATGACGAATGAATCCACCCTCGCCGCCCCGAACCTGTTGCGGCGGATCCCCTGGCGGTCGGTCGCGATCGTCGTCCCGTTCCTCGCGGTGCTGATCGCGCTGTCGATCAGCAGCCCGGCGTTCCTCACCTTCCAGAACGTCGGCAATGTGCTTGACCGGCAGGCGGGCATCCTCATCGTCGCCGCCGCGAGCACGCTCGTTCTGATCGCGGGCGGCATCGACCTCTCGATCGGTGCCACCTACATGTTCACCGCGGTCATCTGCGGCACGGTGATCGTGAAGGTCGGCGGTGCGGAGGGCGCGGCGCTCGGCATCCTGGCCGGCGTGCTCGCCGGCCTGATCGTCGGCATCGCGAACGGCCTGATCATCACCTACCTGAAGATCAATCCGCTCATCGCGACGCTGGCCATGAGCTTCATCATCCTCGGCGCCACCAAGCTCGTCTCGCAGTTCGGCAAGCAGGGGGTCGGGCAGATCCGCGTCGACGTCGACGAGTTCCGGTGGCTGGCGACCACCAAGCCGCTCGGCATCTCGTTGCCCACCTGGATCGCGTTCGTGATCCTCGTGATCCTCGGCATCGTGCTGTGGCGCACGACCTTCGGGCGCTACGTGTACGCGGCCGGCGGCAACGCCGAGGCGGCCCGACTCGCGGGCATCCGGGTCAATCTGGTGCGCATCTCCACCTTCGCTCTGGCCGGCCTCGCGGCGGGCATCGCCGGCGTGATCGACCTCGCGCGCACGCCCTCCGTTCCGGAGAACGACGCCATCGCGACCACCCTGACCTTCACGGTGCTGGCCGGCATCGTGGTCGGCGGCACCTCGATCCTCGGCGGTGAGGGCGCGATCTGGCGCACCGTGCTCGGCATCCTGTTCATCGCCATGCTCTACAACGGTTTCACCCTGCTGCGGGTCGATCCGCTCTTCCAGGGGATCGCGCTGGGCGTCATCATCCTGGTAGCCGTCGGCTTCGACGCGTGGTCGAAATACCGTCGGACGTAATCGGGATGCCCGCCGCCGGGCCATACCCGGCGGCGAGCTAGAGTCGGAACGATGCAGGGTGGAACGGTGGGCGTAACGGTGACCGAGACCGACACGGGGTGGGCGGCTCGCATCGCCGGCATGGCGATCATCGCCGCCGTCGGGGTGTCGATCATCTACGTTCCGCAGCCCATCCAGACCCTTGCCGCGGCCGAGCTCGGGGTGCCGCTCGCGGAATCCTCGAGCGCGACCGTCGCGGTGCAGGCCGGCTACGCGATCGGGGTGGTGTTCCTGGTGTCGCTGGGCGACCGGCTCATCCCCCGCCAGCAGGTGTCGATCCAGCTGGCGATCACCGCCCTGGCGATCCTGGTCGCGGCCGTCGCGAGCAACTTCGCGGTGTTCACCGCCATGATGTTCGTCGCCGGCGCCACCGCCACGATCGGCCAGATCCTCGTCGCTGCGGCCCTGCGGCTCGCGCCGCCGGAAAAGCGCGCCCGCACGGCAGCGGTGCTCGTCGGCTCGCTGCTCATCGGCCTGTTCGGCATGCGCACCCTGCTTGGCACCTTCGCCGAGGCGCTCGGTTGGCGCACCGTGCTCGTGGGCACCGCGGTGCTCGCGCTCGCGTGCATTCCGCTCGCCCTGCGCTTCGCTCCGCGGTCACGGCCGCCCGGGGTGTCGAGCTACCTCGGCATCCTGGCATCCATCCCGCGCATCGTCGGTAAGTCGCGCTCGCTGCGGCTGCTCACGGTCACGCACGCGCTGGCGTTCTCGGCGTTCATCTCGGTGTGGTCGATGGTCACGCTCTACGGCGTGACCCAGCTGGGGCTCAGCGTCACCCAGACCGCGGCAATCGGGCTCGCGGGGCTGGCGGGTGGCGCCACCACGGCGGCCTCGGCGCGCGGTCAGGCGCTGCTCGGCACCCGGCGGGCGCTGCCGATCTCGCTCGCCGCCCTCATCGTGGGCGCCGCCGCCGTTGCGCTCGGCAGCGCGGTGCTCGCCGTCGTCGTGGTCGGGCTGTTCCTGGTCTCGTTCGGCATGAGCAGCTCCCAGGTGTCGAGCCAGGCCAACGCGCTCGCCTCCGTCGCGCCGGCGGAATCGGGCCGCGCGAACACCGTCTTCATGGCGACCACGTTCTTCGCGAGCGCCCTGGCGACCGCGATCGCCGACACGATCATGCACACGGTCGGCTACGCGGGCGTGGGGGTGTTCTCCCTCGTGCTGGGCGTCGGATCGCTCACCGTCGCGCTGATCGCCGACCGGGAGCCCGCAACGATCGCATCGCCGCGTTAATCCCGACTGAACGGGTTGCCCGCTAAAACGCTGTACGAATTGGACGTGCGTGTGCAGCACTGGTTAACCTAAACTGAATCAGCCGGTCCAGATAAGTCGCGGGCGATGCAGCCCGAAACCCTCCTGGATTCGCGACCCACCGCAGTTCATCAAGGAGGATGACAAAGAATGCCCGGTACCCCCACACCCCAGTCCGGCCAGCCCATCGTGTTCCGCAACGGAATCGTTCTGACGATGGATGATGCCGGCACGGTACTGCCCAACGGCGACGTGCTCGTCGTCGACGGCAAGATCGCCGACGTCGGCGTCGGCCTCAGCGTGCCCGACGGCACGTTCGAGATCGACGCGAAGGGCGGCATCGTGATGCCCGGGATGGTCGACACCCACCGTCACATGTGGCAGACCGCCATGCGCGGTTACGGCGCCGACTGGACCCTGACGCAGTACTTCGTCTGGTACTACCTGCAGCACGGCATGAAGTTCCGCCCCGAGGACTACGCCGCCGGCAACCTGATCTCCGCGCTCGACGCGATCGAGTCGGGCGTCACCACGAGCGTCGACTGGTCGCACGGGCTGCGCACCATCGAGCACGGCGAGGCGGCGTTCGACGCGCTGGTGAACTCCCCCGGTCGCTTCGTCTTCGCCTACGGCAACATCCACCAGTCCCCGTGGGAGTGGACCGCCGACCCGGCGATCCAGGCGCTGCTGACCAAGTCGCGGGATGACTCGCGCATGTACGGCACCCAGATCGCGTTCGACGTTCCGAACCAGGACCCGGCGTTCCCGGAGCTCGCGGCCTACCGCGTCGCGAAGGAGCTCGGGCTGCGGGTCACCACCCACTCCGGTGTCTGGGGTGCCACCAACGACTGGGGCATCAAGAACGCGTATGACGCGGGCGTCATGGAGGAGGGCTTCACCTACGTGCACGCCGCCTCGCTGTCGGGCGAGTCGTACCTGAAGATCGCGGCGACCGGCGGCAACGTGTCGCTGGCCACCGAATCGGAGGACACCTGCGGCCAGGGCTACCCGCCCCTGCACCAGCTGCGCAAGTACGGCATCCCCGTCTCGCTGTCGGTGGACACCAGCGTGTGGTTCAGCGCCGACCTGTTCTCGGCGATGCGCGCGACGGTGAACGCAGACCGCGCTCTCGAGCACTACCTCGCTCACCAGCTGGAGCCGGCCGAGACGGTCACCCACGTGAAGCTCCGCGCCCAGGAGGTCGTGTACATGGCCACCCGCGGCGGTGCGAAGGCGATCGGCAAGGATCACGAGATCGGGTCGCTCGAGAAGGGCAAGCTCGCCGATGTCGTGCTGCTCAAGAACGAGGACTCGCCGACGTGGGCACCGCTGATCAACCCGTGGGGCCAGATCGTGTACCAGGCGCAGCGCGGCGACGTGCACACCGTGCTGGTCGGCGGCGAGGTCGTCAAGGCCGAGGGCAAGGTCGTCGCGGGCGACCTGGCCGGGGTCAGGACCAAGCTCGACGCGACCGTGACCTACCTCGAGACCGAGGTGGGCGACGAGTGGCTCTCCGGCCAGTTCCCGGAGATCCCCGAGGCCGAGGTGCTGTTCAACCCGTACCAGTACAAGTAGGGCGTCGGCGCCGCTGGCCTCCGGGTCGGCGGCGCCGCTCTCTCGCGGGCGGATTTCCCGCAACGACCGAGGGGAGCGCAACGTTCCCGAAATGAAGGACTGTCCTTCATTTCGGGAGCGTGACGCTCCCCTTCGTCGTTGCCGGCGGGATCGGCCTCGTGGGCCGATCCCGCAGCGCAGCTCAGGCGGCGCAGCTCAGGTGACGCGCCAGCCGCGGTCGATCGCGAGGCTCGTGCCCGAGATGCCGCGGTTGCGCAGCAGGAACTGGGTGGCGTCGACGATGTCGGCCATCGTGGCGAGCTTGCCGCCCGGCGTGCGGGCCTCGTAGCCGGACAGGACGCCCTCCGGCTTGCCGGCCCAGAAGGGGCTGTCGCCGATGATGCCCGGGTGGATCGCGTTCACGCGGATCGGGGCGAGCTCGAGCGCGAGGGTCATGATGAGGCCCTCGACCCCGCCGTTGATGGTCGAGACGGTCGTCGACCCCGGGTAGGGCAGGTCCTTCGCCCGGCCGCCGAAAAGCACGATGCCGGTGTCGACCGACGGTTCGAGCCGGTCGCTCAGCGCGTGGATGGTCTCCGTGTAGCCGACGAGCTTCAGGGTGACCAGTCGCACCGCGCGGGCGATGTCGTAGTCGCGCACCGTGTTCGCGTCGCGTTCGATGGCCGAGAGCACGAGCCCGTCGACCTTGCCCACCTCGGCGAGCCCGGCCGCGATCTCCTCGGGCTTGGCGAGGTCGAGCGCGATACCGGTGGCACCCTCGCCGAGCGAGGCGGCGATGCCTCGCGAGTTCTCCAGGTCCCGACCGGAGATGACAACCTTGTCACCGCGGGAGAGGGTGTCTTTGGCGAGCTCGAGGCCGATGCCCGAGGTGCCTCCGATGATCACGATCGTGCGCGAGCTCATTTTTGTCCCTCATTCTCTTCGAGGCGTTCGGTGAGGTAGTTCCAGTCACGGGCAAAACGGTAGGCGTGCCGCGGCGGCATCTGCGGGGCCTGGGTCTCGAGCCAGCGCACCGGCTCCCCGATGGCGGCGAAGGAGTGCACGCAGCCGACGGCCGCCCACGCGATGTCGCCCGGGCGCAGCCGGAACTCCTGGCCGTCGAAGGTCGCGTCGACTTCGCCGTCCATGATCAGGTACGCCTCCTCGAGGGGATGATCGTGGGGGCCGGCAACGCCGGTGGGCTCGTACTGCACCATGAACATCGCCGACAGCACGGCCCCGAGGTCGGAGTCGACCATCATCTTGAGCGAGATGCCGCTGTAGACCAGCAGCGCCGTGCGCATGCTGGCCGACATGGCGAGGTTGGCCTGCGACTGGCGCGTGGGGTCCATCTGGCTGGCGGTGATGGCGCCGAACGAGCGGGTGCGCGGGTCACGAGCATCCACGGCGATCGGGGTGGTTCCCTCGACGTCGGGCACCCGGAAGGTGTCGGAGTTGTACCGGGCGCGCGGCGGCGGCGTCATGATGTCGGCCCACACGGCTACCTCATCGCCGACGGACTGCCAGGAGTGCGGGACCCCGATCGGGATGACCCCGTAGTCCCCCGGCTGCAGCTGGACGGTGGCCTCGGGCGTGACCAGGATGACCGAGCCCTCGACGAGGTGGAAGCTCTTCTCGAACGAGTGCAGGTGCGTCGGCGCGTATCCGCCGGGCTCGAGCCGGTTCATCCCGAAGGCGGTGTGGGCGGCGCCATCATCCTCGCCGACCGCACTCCACCGGGTCAGTCCCGAAGAGTCGGGCGCCAGGTCACCGATGGGCAGATACTCCGCCTCATCGCCTCGACGCACCACGAATCGTGCACTCATATCGTCCTCCATGACGCGACTCCGGCTGAACATCGGTGTTCATTCCCACTTAACGCCGTGGGTTAACGCTAGGGCTGCGCGGCCGGGCAAGTCAAGCTGACCGGCCGCGCGAGACCGCCTAGTACTCGTTGGCGACGAACAGCTCCTGCGCCGGGAACTTGGTGAGGATCTCGGTGCCGTACTCGGTCACCACGACCTCCTCCTCGATGCGGGCGGCGGAGACGCCATCGGAGGCCGGGCAGTACGTCTCCATCGCGAAGACCATACCCACCTGCAGTTCCACCGGGTCGCGCATCGAGTTCAGGCGCGAGATGATCGGGCGCTCATGCAGGCCGAGACCCAGGCCGTGCGCGAACTGCAGCCCGAAGGCCGCGAGCTCGTTCTCGAACCCGAAGTCGGTGGCCTTCGGCAGCACCGCGGCGACCTGGTCGCTGCCCACGCCGGGCTTGATCGCGTCGAGCGCGTCATCCATCCACTCCCGCGCCTGCTTGTAGGCGTCGCGCTGGCTGTCGGTCGCCCAGCCCACCCCGAAGGTGCGGTAGTAGCAGGTGCGGTAGCCGTTGAACGAGTGGATGATGTCGAAGAAGGCCTGGTCGCCGGGGCGGATGATGCGGTCGGTGAAGTTGTGCGGATGCGGGTTGCAGCGCTCACCGGAGATCGCGTTGACGGCCTCCACCTGGTCGCTGCCGTACTCGTACAGCCGCTTGTTCGCGAGTGCCACGATCTCGTTCTCGCGCACGCCGGGCTTCAGCGCCTCCGCGATGTCCTGGTACACGCCGTCGACCATGGCCGCGGCCTGGTTGAGCAGCATGATCTCGTCCTGGTTCTTGATGACCCGGGCATCGAGCATCCGCTGCTGCGCATCGGCGATGCGGATGCCCTGCCGTTCCAGCTCGAACAGGAACGGGGGCTCGACGATGTCGAGGCCGAGCGGTGCGTCGGCCAGGCCGGCATCGGTGAGCAGCCCCTTGATCTCGGTGACGGCGTCACGCATCAGACCGCCGCCGACCGGGTCGACCGCACCCCGGAAGCCGAGGAAGCCGGCCCGGTAGTTCTCCTCCGGCACCCAGTCGGAGTAGAGCTTGTGGTGCTTCACGGCCGACCCGAAGTCCCAGAGGATCGGGTCCTGCCCGCGCATCAGCAGCGCGTACCGGATCATCTTGTCGCCGAGCGCACCGCCGATCCAGGTCTGGGTCGTGTAGCGGATGTTGTAGAAGTCGAACAGCAGGAACGCCCCGCACTCGCTGGCCTCGAGCGCCGCCTTCGCGCGATCGAGCCGGTAGTTGCGCAGCCGGTCGAAGTCGACGCGGTGCTCGTAGTCCACCCCCATGTGCCCGGGAGCGCCGAGCGGTCGAACCCCGCCCGGGCGCTGGGAGGGCCGCTCGAAGCGACGCGCGTCGCCGTGGGAGTGACTCATGAACCCGACCCAGCGGCCTGCGGCTCGAGCCCGTCGCTCACCTCGATGTTCTCGGCCTGCAGCTCGAGGCCTGCCCCGCGTGCCACCGTGAGCAACAATGTGGCGAAGTCGAGCTCGGTGTTGCCGGCGCCCACCTCCTGCGCGACGATCTGCCGGGTGGCCGAGGTGATCGGCATCGGCGCGCCGAGCTTGTAGGCGGCGTCGAGGCCCAGGTCGAAGTCCTTCTGAAGCAGAACGTTGGTGAAGGTCGGCGTGAAATCGAGGTTGACCAGCGCGGGGGTCTTGTAGCGCGTGAACACCGAGCCCATCACCGAGTCGTTGAGGAAGGCGAGGAAGTCGGATCTCTTGACCCCGCCCTTCTCGACCAGCACGGTGATCTCCGCGAGGTTCTGGATGACCACGCCGAGCATGATGTTGTGCGCGATCTTGACCAGACGCGCCACCTCGCCCTCGCCGACCCAGGTGACGCCGCGACCGAAGAGCGCGAGCACCGGCTCGACCTCGTCGAACACCGCGCGCGGCCCGGAAACCGCCACGGTCAGCATGCCGGCGGAGATGACCTTCGGGTTGCCGCTGACGGGAGTGGCCAGGAAGTTGCCGCCCTTGGCCTCGACCGCCGCGCGTACGGTGGCGCTCGCCTCCATCGACACGGTCGACGAGTCGGCGATGATGCGCGGGATGGTGTCGCCGGTCAGCAGCCCGTCCGGGCCGAGCATCACATTCTCGAGGTCCTTCGACGCCGAGACCATGCTGAACACCAGGTCGCGGTCGGCGAGGTCGACCGGGCGGGCGACGATGGTGGCGCCGAGGTCAGCCAGGGGCTGCGCCTTGGACGCCGTGCGGTTGTACACGGCAACGTCGTAGCCGGCCTCGATGAGACGGGTGGCCAACTGCGTGCCCATGCGGCCCGCGCCAATCCAGCCGATCCGCAAGGTGGGTGAAGTCATTGTCGGTACTTACTTTCTCTTGGTTGTGGTTATGCCGGCGGTCGAAATCGCGCCGCCGAAGTACAGGTCTGCCATCTCGGGGTTCGCGAGCACCTCGGCTGCCGGGCCGGTCAGCAGCACGCGACCGCTCTCCATCACGATGCCCGTGGTCGCCATCCGCAGGCCGAAGCGCACGTTCTGCTCGACCATCAGCACCGCCTTGCCGCGACCCAGCATGATCGCGACTGCCTCGTCGATGACCCCGAGCGATTTCGGGTCGAGACCCAGGGACGGTTCATCCAGCAGCACCAGCTTGGGGTCGAGCATGAGCGATCGCGCGAACTCGACCATGCGCCGCTGCCCCCCGGAGAGGTTGCCGCAGTTGATGCCCGTGCGATCTTTGATCAGCGGGAACATGTCGAGCACCTCGGTATAGCGGTCTCGCACCAGCGAACGCTCGCCGCGGATCACGTACGCGCCCATCAGCACGTTCTCGCGCACCGTGAGGTTCGGGAACAGCCCGTTGCTCTGCGGCACCTGGCTGACCCCGCCCTTGAGCACAGACTCGGGCGTTGCGCCGGTGATGTCGACGCCGTCGAGTTCCACCGTGCCCTCGGAGGGGGTGAGCAGCCCGCTGATGACGCGCAGCACGGTCGACTTACCGGCGCCGTTGGGGCCGACGATGCAGCCGACCTCGCCGGCGCGCACCTCGAGGTCGACCCCCTGCAGCACGTTGCCGCCGCCGTACCCGGCAATGATGCCCTGGAGCTTGATCATTTCTTGGTCCAATCCACGGCCGGCACAGAGCCGGTCTTCGATTCGCCGGTGAGCAGGAAGTCGTCGCCGAGGTAAGCGTCGAGCACCGCGGGGTTGCGCTGGATCTCGTCGGGATTGCCCTCGGCGATGACCGAGCCGCGGGCGAGCACCCGGATCGGGTCGCACAGCCCGAGCACGAACGGCATGTTGTGCTCGACGAGCAGGAAGGTCGTGCCCTGCTGGTTGAGTTCGCGGATGAGCCCGCCCATGCGCTCGATGAGCGTCGGGTTGATGCCACCCGCAGGCTCGTCGAGCAGGATCAGCTTCGGGTCGAGCATGAGCACCTGGGCGAGTTCGACGAGCTTCTGCTGCCCGTAGGAGAGGGAGCCGGCCCGAGCATCCCGATACGCCGCCATGCCGACGAAATCGAGCAGTTCCTCAGCGCGACGCGCCTCACTGCCGCTGACCGCGCCCGCTCCGAGCTGCTTGACCGAGAAGTCGCGCAGCGGTGCCACCACGTTCTCGAGCACGGTCATCTCCTTGAAGAGACGAGTGATCTGGAAGGTGCGGCCGATACCCCGGTGCGCTCGCGACCACGGGGCGAGGGTATCGATGCGCTCCCCGTCGAGCAGGATCTCCCCGCGCTCGGCGGTCATGCTGCCGGAGATCAGGTTGAACACCGTCGTCTTACCGGAGCCGTTCGGCCCGATGAGCGCGGTGATCGAGCCCTCCGGAACCGTGAACGAGCAGTCGTTGACGGCCTTGTTGCCGCCGAAGCTGCGGTACAGCCCGCGCACCTCGAGCAGCGGCTTGCTGCTCGGGGCTGGCCGGTCCACCGCGGGTGGCAGAGGCCGCTCGACCACCGAGAGCCGCGCGCCGGAGAGCCCGACCGTGCCGCGGGTGCGCAGGCGCTCGATGAGACCAGCGACCGAGGGGATGATTCCCTTCGGGAGCAGGATCACGAGCAGGATCAGCAGCGCACCGAACAGCACGAGGCGCGAGTTTCCGCCCCCGAATGCGCCGTTGGCGAGAGCGTTGGCGGGCTCGATGATGAAGGCGCCGAGCACGGGGCCGAAGAGGGTGCCGCGGCCGCCGAGGATCACGGCGAGCACCATCTGCACGCTCACCAGGATGGAGAACATGTTGATGGGGTCGACGAAGGTGACGTAGTAGCCGTAGACGGCGCCCGCCATCCCGGTGAACAGGGCGCTCGCCCCGAAGGCGAGGATCTTGTAGACGGGGGCGTTGATGCCGACAGTGCCGGCCTTGCCCTCGTCCTCCCGGATCGCGATGAGCCCTGTACCGAACTTCGAGCGGCGGATCGCCCACGACGTCAGCAGCGCGAGGGCCAGAACGGCGACGAGCACCAGGTGGAACGGCCAACGACCGAACTCCCGCGGCCAGTCCGGTAGCGGCATCGTGATGCCGGCCGTGCCGTTGGTGACCGGCACCCACTGCACCGCGATGAACTGCACGAGGAACAGGAACGCGATGGTGATGATCACGAACGACGGCCCGCGGGTGCGGTAGGTGACCAGCGCCAGTAGCGACGCGATGATCGCCGCGACGATGCCCGCGAGCGGTATCCACACGAACGGCGAGATCGCCGGCACCGTGATGCCGCGATCGTCGACGACGGTGAGCGTGCGGCTCATGATCGCCGCCACGTACGCCCCGATGCCGAGGAACGCACCCTGGCTGAGCGCGAGATACCCCGCGTAGCCGGTGATGATGTTCAGGCCGGTCGCCCCGATCGCCAGGACCAGCGCGAGGATGACGGTGTTCTGCGCCGACCGGCTCGGCGACAGCGGGAACAGCACGATCACGACGATGCCGAGCAGGAGCAGGCCGCGGCCCGCCCAGGTCAGGACCTTCTTCGACAGCAGTGGATGCACCCTGTCGGTCACGGGTGCGCTCATGCGACCGCATCCTCTCGTAGTCGGGTGCCGCGGATGCCCTGGGGGCGGACCAGCAGCACGATGAAGATGACGAGGAACGGCACGGCGATCGGCCACTGCGCACCGATGTAGGCGGTGGCCAGGAGCTCGCCCATGCCGATCACGAGGGCGCCGATGACGGCACCAGAGAGGCTGCCGAGGCCGCCGAGCACGACGATCGCGAGCAGCCGGGCGATCCACTGGTAGTGGGAGCCGGGCACGAACGGGTAGATGACGCTGATCATCGCGCCGGCGGCACCGAGGGTGCCGATGCCGATCGCGAAGGCGAACGCCGCCACCTGGTTGACGCTGACGCCCACCAGCAGTGCGCCGCTTTCGTTGACCGACGCGGCCCTGATGGCCCGCCCCTTCCAGGTGCGGTGCAGCACCAGCTGGAGGGCGAGCAGCACCAGGACCGCGACGCCGGCGGCGATGAGCGCGTCTTCACGGATGTAGAACGGGCCGAGCACGATCGACTCGGACTGGTACGGGGCACTGACGACGTGGGCGGTGTTGCCCCAGACGAAGCCCATGATCCCCTCGAGCACCAGGGCGATCCCGAACGCGACCAGCACGCTCATGCTCACGTGCGCACCGCGCACGTAGCGCACGGAGCCGACGTACACGAGCCAGCCGATGCCGAACATCACCAGGGTGACGATCGGAATGGCCACGATGGGATCGATGCCGAACTGACTCCACAGCGTCCAGGTCAGGAACGCCGCCAGGATGGCGAACGCTCCGTGAGCCAGGTTGATGACGCGCATGACGCCGAAGATCAGCGTGAGCCCCGAGGCCATTAGTGCGTAGACCGCACCGATCAGCGCCCCGGAGATCAGTGTCTGGATGAGGAGATTCATGGGTTCCGTCCGGTTATGTCAGTGGTGGGCAGGCCCGGCGGATCAGAATGCCGCGCCGCGCCAGCGGAGGACGGAGTCGCTCGTGGCGGCATCCTCCGGAAGCACGATCTCCGATTCGCCACCCTGCCACTGGCCGATGAGGAAGGCACCCGTGGGGCTACCGTCGGCGTTCCAGCTCAGCGGCCCGAGGATCGTGTCGACCTCGTTGTCGTGCAGCCACTCGGCGAGGGCCGCCTGGTCGTCGGTCGATCCGACAGCCTCGACCGCGGCGGCGAGCACCTGTCCGGCGGCGAAGCCGTCAGCGGCGTCTTCCGGGGGCACGTCTCCACCGAAGAGTTCCTTGTACTTGGCGACGAACTCCTCGTTGCCGTCGGTCTCGGCGTCAACGTGGTAGCTGACCGAGAACATGACGCCCTCGGCGGCGTCCGCTCCACCGACGCCCTCGATGTACTGCTCGCCGTACGACGGGGAGGAGCTCTGGTAGAAGATCTCGGGCTGGAGGCCGGCGCGATCCATCGACAGCACCATGTTCACTCCATCCTCGAACTGCGAACCTTGCACGACCATCTCGGCGCCAGAGTCGACGATCGCGTTGACGATCGCGTCGAAGTTCTTGGTGGTTGCCGGGTAGACGTCCTGGTAGACGGTCTCGATGCCCGCGGCGGAGAGGATCTTCTCGGCGCCCTCGATCACCGGGCGGGCGAACGGGTCATCCAGAGTCGGGTAGGCCGCGGTGGCGGGCCGCTGGTCCTCGGGCAGCGCGGCAACCCACGCGGCGAACACGTCGGCCTGGGCCGCGGCGAGCGCCTGCTGCGAGAAGAAGATGTACTCGAAGCCGCGGTTGTACATGTCGGGCGAGCCGCACGACGGGCAGATGTAGAGCATTCCCGCCTGCTCGGCGACGGCCGAGCCGGGGATGTTCAGAAGGGATGACTGGGTGCCGAGCAGCAGGTCTACCTGGTCTTCGTCGATGAGGGCGTTGTAGTTGGTGACGACCGTGTTCTGGTTCGTCGCGTCGTCACGGACGATGATCTCGACGTCGCGGCCGAGCAGGCCACCGGCCTCATTGGTGAGGGCTTCCCAGACCTCGTAGCCCTGCTGGGTGTCGAGCCCGCCCTGGCTGAACTCGCCGGTGAGCGGCAGCGATGCGCCGATGGTGAGCGCGTCGTCTGCACCCCCACCCGTGTTGTCTGCGCTGCAGCCAGCGAGCGCCAGGGCTGCTGTTGCGGTGGCGATGACCATCGCCGCCCCGCGGAAGAGTACGGAAGAACGCATGTAACTAACCTCTCTGTTAGCCGACGGGGTGTCAGGAACACTCCCGCCGAGGTTGCATCGTTGCAACCGATTGCAGTTCGCTCAGTTTATGCAACCGATTGCGAGGTGTCAACGACTCGGAGTATTCGGCGCGAGATTGGTGCCCGTTGCACCGAGCTCCCCGGGTTCGCACCGCGGCCGCGCCTCGTCACGCCGGATTCGTGGCGGCGGCGGGCACTGGGCTTGCCGAGTCTCAAGCCAAGCGAGCTGCCATCCAGTCCGCCGTGCGGTAGCGGTGTTCGGCGAGCACGTTGGTGGCGCCGTGGTTGCCCTGCTCGAGCATGAGCAGTTCGCTGACCCCGGCCGTCTCGTCGTGCAGGCGCTGCTGGTGCTGCCACGGGATCAGCCGGTCGCGCCGGCCCGAGATGATGAGGGTAGGGCAGCGGATGCCAGCCGTGCGCCCGCGCAGGCTCAGCCCGAGAGCGGCCTGCCTTCCGGCCTCGTCGCTCTCCGCCCGGGAGCGGTATACGAACGTGTCACGGGTGAGCTGCGGCAGCTGGTCCCAGATCTCGCCGAAGTCGTAGGGCCCGCAGAGCGCGACGCAGGCCTTGAGACGCGGCTCACCGCTGGCGAACCGCGCGGAGTAATACCCGCCGAGGCTCACGCCCCACACCCCGATGCGATCGGCGTCGACCTCCGGCATCGTCTCGAGCAGGTCGACGATCGCCGCGCCCGGCACCTCCCAATCCCCGCGGATGGGGAGGTCGTACTCGGCCTCCCCCTGGCCTGGGCCATCGACGGTGAAGGTGGCGAGCCCGCGCGACAGGAACAGTTCCTCGGTCGACCGCAGCTCCTCCTTCGTCGAGTCGAGCCCGGGGATCAGGATGACCGTGGGGTACGGCCCCTCGTCGGCAGCGCTACCGTCCGCCGGAGTGCGGAAGATCGCGTGCATGGCGGCGCCGTCGAACGGCACCAGCACCTTGCGGCCGGGCCGCTCGAACCCGGCGATGGCGCGGTCGTAGCAGCTCACCGCCCGCCGGTGCGCCTCGCGCATCTGCTCGGGGTCGGCGACGTAGACGAACTTGGCGAAGTGATAGACCGCGGCGGCGGTGGCGAAGTGCTCGGCCGCCGAGCGACCCCGGCCCTCGCTCTCGGCTTCCTCGCCGAGCGCCTCGTGTCGGGCTGCCGCAATCGACCATTCCCGGCACCAGTCGTCCCACGACCGGATGCTGCCGAGCAGGCGCTGCACGTCGGCGAACGGAACCCCGTTGGCCGCGAACCGCGGGCCCCAGTGATCCCGAGCCGAGGCGACCAGCTCGTCGGGCGCGGTGTCGATGTCTTCGTTCGTGGGGCTCACGGCAACTCCCTTGTTGGCCTCGGTCGTGCATCCCGATCCTTGCAATCGGTTGCAGAGTGCAGCTAGCCTAAACCAGCCGCGACGCCGACGTCACCGGCGTAAGGAGAATCCGTGCCCCAGATTCGCGTGGGCGCCTTCACGCCCTCGGTGCTGCTCGACGTGGCGCGCAGCGCCGGCCGCCTCGGCGACCTCGATGTGGTGGAGAGCGCGGTCGCCTCCTCCCCCGCCCAGTTCGCCTCCCTCGACGAGGGCAGCCTCGACGCCGTCTTCACGAGCCCCGATAACGGCATCGCCTACCGCTTCCTGGCCCGAAACCCGCTGGGCCGGCTGCTCGACGTCGAGTTCGTCGCCGGCATCGACCGCGGGCTCGGTCTTGCGCTCGGCCTGCGCCCGGGGCTGGATGCGCCGACAGCGGGCATGCGGTTCGGGGTGGATGTTCCGAACTCCGGCTTCGCGTTCGTCGGGTACGCGCTGCTGGCCCGGGCTGGGCTGCAGCCGGGCGACTACGAGGTCGTCACGCTCGGCTCGACGCCGAAGCGGGTGGCCGCCCTGCTCGCGGGCGAGTGCGACAGCACCATCCTCGGCGCCGGCAACGACCTGCGGGCGCGCGCCGGCGGGGCGACCATCGTCGGGTCATCCGCAGACCTCGGGCCCTACCTCGGCACCGTGCTCGCTCGGCTGGGTAGCTCCGCGGCCGGCGAGGACGTCCGCCAGCTCGGCGCCGTGCTCTCCGAGACCGCCGCCGACATCGTGAACGGTTCGCTCGCGGCCGCGGCGGCCGACAGCGCCGAGCGGATACTCGGGCTCTCCCCCGAGCTCGCCCTCGAGCACGTCGCGACGATGGCCGACCCGGGAATCGGCCTGGTCACCGACGGGCGCATCGACCGCGAATCGCTGCAGACGCTGGTGGAGTTGCGCGGCCGGTTCCTGCCCGACCCCGACCTCGATGCGATCGACCTGTCGCCGCTGCTGCGCTCCGGTAACGGCTGAGAGGAGCTGGGCGCTCTCGAAATGAAGGACCGTCCTTCAGCACGGGAACGCTAACAGGAGCTCGTCGCTCCCGAAATGAAGGACCGTCCTTCAGAACGGGAACGTTTCGAACCCCTGTGTCGCGGCAGGAGCTGTGTCGCTGCAGGAGCCGTGTCGCTGCAGGAGCCGTGTCGCTGCAGGAGCCGTGTCGCTGCTGGAGCCGCGTCGGCTCGGCGATCGCCCAGTAGCAGCGACCACCTGCGCCCTAGCTGCCCCCGACGCGATAGCGGGCACGACCGGCCGTCGCGAGGATCGTGAACACGACCGAGGCGACGGCGGCCGCGGTGAACAGCGTTCCGAAAACGCCGGTGTCGGCGGCGGCTCCGCCGAGAGCGGCGCCGATCGACGCTCCGGTGAACAGCGCGATCGAGAACAGGGCCATGCCGATCGGGCGGGCGGTGGCTGCGGCATCCGTCATCCAGGTCTGGATGGTGGTGTGGCCGAGGGCCCAGGCGATGCCGAGCAGCACAGACGCGACGACCACGCTGGCGGGAGTGACGGTCAACCCGAGCGCGATGTACCCGCCGACCACGCACACCCCCGCGATGAGCAGCAGCAGCCACGCGGGCCAGCGCCCGAGCACGAGCTTCATGAGCTGGCTCACGACGATCACCGAGGCCCCGAAGGCCGCCGTCACCGCGCCCGCCACGAGCACGCTCGTGCCGGTCTCCTGGAGGGCGACCGGGAAGTAGTTGTAGATGCCGATCAGAAGCACGCCCTCCAGCAGGGTGATGCCGAGCACCGCGATCGCCCAGGGGGTGCGCACCAGGCGGGCCAGCGACGGCACCAGTCCCTCGCGGGCGCCGTGCGGCGGTTCCGGCAGCAGCAGCACGAGCACCACCAACAGCACGCTGACGATCGCGACCACCGCGAACACCCAGCGCCAGTTCAGCCAGTGCGCGATCGCGCCAGCACCCAGGGTGCCGAGGGCGAGGCCCAGAGCCACGGCGGCGGCGAGGTTCGCGGTGGCGACCGCCCGTCGGGCCATGGTCATCGAGTCGCCGAAGTAGACGAGCACCACGGTGAAGGTCGCGGCGAACGCCGCACCCGAGATACCGCGGCTGACGGTGAAGCTCAACTGGTCCTGCGACAGCGCGGTGCCGGCGTTCGCGAGCGCCGCGATGCCCGTCGAGACCGCGAGTACCCGCACTCGGCCCCAGTGGGTGGAGAGGATGCTCCAGGGCAGGGTGAACACGGCGTAGGCGATCGAGTACAGCGTGAGGGCGATGCCGATCTGGGCGACGGGGGTCGCGAAGTCATCGGCGATCACCGGCACCAGCGGCGGGGTCACCGATCGGTCGACGATCGAGACGAACGCCGCGATGCTCAGCACCACGACCGCATTCAGCCGCGGGCGGGCCAGCCCATCAGCCACGCGGGGGCCAGATCGGGATCACTCCGCGGCCGGACGGGAACCGCACCGCCTTCGACCGCACGAACTCGTGCAGGGTCTCCGCCGCGTTCTCGCGCCCGAAGCCGCTGCCCTTCATGCCGCCGAACGGAGCGCCGAGGAAGGCCCGGCGCATGTAGTTGTTCACGAAGACCATGCCCGCCTCGAGGCGCTGGGCGATGTGCCAGGCGGCGGCCTCATCGCGGGTGCAGATCGCGGCGGTGAGCCCGTACGCGGTGCCGTTGGCGATCTCGATCGCCTCGTCGATGGTCGAGTAGCGCATGATCAGGGCGATGGGGCCGAAGATCTCCTCCTGCCCGACCGTCGAGTCGGGGGCAACGTCCGCGAGCACCGTCGGCCGCACCCAGTACCCGTCGCGGTAGGCGTCGCCCTCCGGCAGCCGCCCCTGCGAGACCACTCGGGCGCCCTCATCCTGCGCGGTCTGCAGGTAGGCGAGCACCCGGTCGCGCTGGCGGGCATCGACCATCGGGCCGATGTCGGTCGCCGAGTCCAGACCGTCGCCCACCACCAGGTCGGCAGCCGCGGCCGCGAACATCGCCAGGAACTCGTCGTGGATGTCGTCGTGCAGCAGGATGCGCGCGGTCGACGTGCACGCCTCGCCCTGGTTGTAGAACATGCCCTCGATCGCGACCTTGAGCGCGTGGTCGAGGTCGGCGTCGGGCAACACGATGAGGGCGTTCTTGCCGCCGAGCTCCATCGTGGCGTACGTGAGGTTCTCCGCCGCGGTCGCGAGCACGCGACGCCCGGTGGCGGTGGCGCCGGTGAAGCTGATCCGCTCCACGGAGGGGTGCGCGGCCAGCGCAGCACCGGCGGCGATGCCGGGCACCGCGTTCAGCACACCGGGGGGCAGCACCTCGTTGGCGAGCTCGGTGAGCCGCAGCACCGTCAGCGGCGCCTGCTCACCGGGCTTGATCACGAGGGTGTTGCCCGTGATGAGCGCGGGCGCGCCCTTCTTCGAGAAGTGGATCGGCGGCCAGTTGAACGGCAGGATCGCCGCCACCACGCCATACGGCTCGTAGACGACGCGAGCCTCGATCGGGCCCTGGTCGATGATCTCGCCGGGCAGGGTGTCGGCGAGCCCCGCGAAGTAGTCGAAGGCGTTCGAACTGAAGACCAGGTCGTTGAGCTTGGCGTCGCGGCGCGGCTTGCCGTTCTCCCGGGCCAGCAGGGTCGCGAGCTCGTCGACGTTCGCCCGGATCTTCTCCGCGACCGCGCGCAGATAGGTGCCGCGCTCGCGCGGCGAGAGGGCGCGCCAGGCGGGCAGGGCGGCTCGGGATGATGCGACCGCGCGATCCACGAGGGCGGCATCGGAAGCCACCACCGTCGCCAGGCGCTGCCCGGTGGAGGGTTCCATCACCTCGAAGGTCTCGGACTCACCGACATCCACGAACTCCCCGTCGATGAACGCGCCCCACACTTGCCGGTCGAGGGGCACATGCTCGTCGAGGGCGGTGCGGGGGGCGGCTGCGGTGTCAGTCATCGGATGTCACTCCATCGTGCAATCGATTGCGGGGCTAGGGCGATCCTGCCAGAGCGGGCGCCGTAAGTAAACCGGCCCGAAGCAGAGCGTCCAGAAACAGACGGGCCGAAGCAGAGCGGCCAGAAGAAGACCGGCACCGGGCGGCGTTCGGCTCAGACCGGGTCGAGATGCTCGGCCATCACGCCGTGATGGTGCAGTACCGCCGCGTTGGCCGCGGTGCGATCGCCCGCCCGCACCGCGCGCAGGATCGGCTCGTGCAGCTCGAACTGCGCGGTGGCTTGCGCCGGGCGCAGCCAGTGCGGCACATCGCCGCGTTCCACCCAGTCGCGGTATTCGTAGTCGACCAGGGTCGTGTGCACGCTCTCGTAGATCGAGTACAGGTACGGATTGCCGGATGCCCGCACCAGCGCAGCGTGGAAGCGCGTATCTGCACTCATCCAGGCGGCGGTGTCGCCGGCGGCATCCCGAAGCGCCTCGAGCGCCTCGGCGGCCTCGTCGAAGTCGGCGGCGGTGCCGGTCGTGATGGCGAGATCGACGCCGGCGGTCTCCAGCAGCAGCCGGAGGGTGCTGAGGTGCGGCACCGACTCCTGGTTGAGGTTCAGCATGAGGTCGACCGAGGCGGCGAGGCTGATCTCGGGGCGGCGGCGCACGTACGCCCCCGAGCCGCGCCGCGACTCGATGAGCCCGCGCACCACGAGCACCCGGATCGCTTGCGACACCGTGGGCCGACTCGTCGAGAGCCAGGTCGCGAGGTCGCGTTCCGACGGCAGCCGGGTGCCCTCCTCGAGTCCCTCCGAGATGATCAGCAACTGGATCTGGGCCGCCAGCTCCTCGGCGATGACCCCGCGCGCCGGGTCGTGCGGGGCGACGATCGAGCGCCAGATCTCTTCGTCAGCTACCTGTTTGGCGCGGGCCATCGGTGACCTTCCGTGTGCGACGAGCGGGCGTGAGTCGAGCTTGACATTACTCATCCACCACTTCAAGATCGTAGTGGCTATGCCAATCTCGAAGACGAGTGGGGATCACGAATGACAGCCCAGCCCAATGTAGGCGCTCCCGGAGCCGCTGCGGCCGACCTCGTGGTTCGCGGCGCGGCGATCTGGACGGGCGTCGGGTCCCCCGAGTCGGGAGGCGCCACGGCGATCGCCGTGACGGGTGGTGTGATCGCCGCGATCGGCACCGACGCCGAGGTGGAGCCATGGGTGGGGCCCGAGACGCTGGTCGTCGAAGCGGGCGGGCGCCGCATCACCCCGGGCCTGATCGATTCGCACATCCACGCGGTGCGCGCCGGTCTCAGCTACCTCGACGAGCTCGACTGGACCGAGGTGTACTCACTCGACGACGCGCTGCGTTCGATCAGCCTGGCCGCGGCCTCCCGCCCCGCTGGCGAGTGGATCACCGTGATGGGCGGCTGGCACCCGACTCAGTTCACCGACATCAAAAGGATGCCCACCTCCGGCGAGCTGGATGTCGCTGCCCCCGGTCACCCGGTGTTCGTGCATCCGCTCTACGGGCACGACGACCACGCTGTGCTCAACGCCGCCGGCATGGCGGTGCTCGGCTACACCCCCGAGAGTCCCGACCCGGAGGCGGCCGTGCTCGGTCGCCGCTCCGACGGCAGCCTCGACGGCACGGTGCGCGGTCTCGGCTTCTATCAGCACATGGCCAAGGTCGCGCTGACCCCCACTCCGGAGCGGGCGATGCAGTCGACCCGGGCATTCTTCCAGCGGCTCGCGGCGCTCGGCCTGACCGGGGTCGTGGATGCCGGCGGGCTGGGGATGGCGCCGGAGAAGTACCGGGCGATCCGGGGGCTGTGGCGCCGCGGCGGGCTTCCGATCAAGGTGCGCACCAACTTCGGCGCCGTGGGTCGGGGCACCGAGTCGGCGGAGGTGGCCACCTGGCTGAGCGTTCTCGACCCAGGGCTCGGCGACGAGATGTTGTCGGTGCTCGGTGTGGGCGAGGTGCTGCACTTCGGCTGCCACGACTGGGAGGGCATGACGCCGTTCCCGATCGAAGCGGCGGCCCACGCCGAGCTGGTGGAGACGCTGCGATCGGCCGCGACGTCACGCTGGCCGGTCACGATCCACGCCATTCTCGACACCTCGGTGAGTAGCGTTCTCGACGCCATCGAGATCGTCGCTGCGCAGCATGCCATCGCCGACCTGCGCTGGAACATCTGCCATGCTGAGTGCATTTCACAAGGTAACCTCGAGCGCGTGAAGCAACTCGGCCTGGGGCTCGCCCTGCAGGGTCGCCTCAGCCACAAGGCCGGGGTGGCGGCGGAGCGCTGGGGTGAGGACGTCGTGCGACACGCTCCCCCGCTCGGTGACATCACCCGGCTCGGGATCCCGTTCGGCGCCGGCACCGACTCGACCCGCGGCGGGTCATACAACCCGTGGAACTCGCTATGGTGGTTCGTCACCGGCCGCTCGCTCGACGACGGCCCGCAGCGCGACCCCGAGCACCGGCTCGATCGGGCTGCCGCGCTCGACGCGTACACCCGTGGCAGCGCCTGGTTCTCGTTCGAGGACGACCGGCGGGGAACCCTGCGAGTGGGCGCCGACGCCGACTTCGCAGTGCTGGACAGCGACTACTTCACGGTGCCGGACGACGAGATCCGCGGCATCGGGTCAGACCTGACAGTCGCCGCCGGGCGCATCGTGCACCGGACGCGGGCGTTCGGTGCGCTGCCGATCCAGGACCACCAGCCCAAGCCGGGCGCCACCGCCGGCCTGCTCGCGGTGGGCTGAGAAGGGGTCGGATGCCGAAAACGGTCGACCACGACCAGCGCCGCATCGAGATCGTCGAGGCGACGTGGCGCATCATCGCCCGCGGCGGGTTCGCGGCCGCGACGATGCGCGAGATCGCCAGCGAGGCGGGTTTCGCGAACGGTGCGCTGAAGCCGTATTTCGCAACCAAGGACGACCTGCTCGCCGCCGCCTACGATCGCACCTTCTTCCTGGTCAACGAGCGCGCCGGCGAGGCGATCGGTGAGCAGACCGGGCTGGATGCCGTTCGACTGCTGTGCCTGGAGATGTTGCCGCTCGATGAGCACCGCGCGATCGAGTCGCGCGTGGCGATGGCGTTCTGGGACAGGGCGGCCACCAGCGACCAGCTGCGAAAACTGCACGCCGACTCGTACGCGATCTGGCGGCACTGGATGGAGAACGAGTTCGCCGCCGCCGAGCGACGCGGGTTGCTCGCTCCCGTCACCACCATCACTGCGGCGGTCGACGAACTGCTCGCCCTCGTTGCCGGCCTGCGGGTGCAGGCGGTGATGGCCACCAACGGACGGCTGGCGGATGACCGGCTGCCGGTTCTCGACCGGGCGCTGCAGCGACTGCGATCGGTCGGACCCCCAGCGGCATCGGCGGCGACGGCCCCAACGGCGACGCGAGAGGCTACCGGCTCAGAGCCCGAGGTGCTTGTGGATCGGTCCCGGATCGGCGACGAGGTCGTCAGACGTACCTGACCAGGCCAGCTTGCCGTGCTCGCCGAGGATGAACACCCGGTCGCTCAGCGAGAGGGCCAGGTCTACGTTCTGCTCGGCGACGAGCACCGCGAGGCCGGTCTGGCGCAGCTCCTGCAGCCGGTCTTCGATGACCCGCAGCACGGCGGGCGCGAGGCCCTCCGACGGCTCATCCATGATCAGCAAACGTGGATTGGTCATGAGCGCGCGACCGATGGCGAGCATCTGCTGTTCCCCGCCCGAGAGCGTGCGGGCCTGTGAGCTCACCCGCTCCTTGAGTCGCGGGAAGAAGTCGTAGACCCGCTCCACCGTCCAGCCGCCGTCGGGCAGGTGGCGTGGGGCGACGACTTTGAGGTTCTCCTCGACGCTCAGGCTGCCGAAGACGCGGCGGCCCTGCGGCACCAGGCCGACGCCGGCCCGGCCGATGCGCTGCGGCGGCAGCCCGACGAGGTTCAGGTCGCCGAGCAGCACGCTGCCCGAGATGATCGTCGGCGGCGTGAGCCCGCACAGCGCGCGCACGAGAGTGGTCTTGCCCATGCCGTTGCGGCCGAGCAGGGCGACGGTCTCGCCCTCGCTCACCGAGAGCGAGACGCCGTCGAGAACCTGCGCGGCGTCGTAGGAGACCTTCAGGTCTTTCACGTCGAGCATGGGTCAGTCCCTCCGACCGAGGTAAACCGACTGCACGGCCGGGTTGGCGCGGATCTGGTCGGGTGTTCCGTAGGCGAGCGGCACGCCGTTGTCGAGGCAGAGCACGCGGTCGACGAGCTCGAGCGCGAGCGACATGTCGTGCTCGATGAGCAGGAAGGTGATGTCGCGCGGCAGGTCTTCGAGAAGGCCCCGCAGCACCGAACGCTCGGCGGCGGAGAGGCCGGCGGCCGGCTCATCCAGCAGGATCAGTTTGGGCTTGGTGACGAGCGCCATCGCGATCTCCAGCTGGCGCTGCTCGCCGTGCGAGAGGGTGCCGACCGTCTCTTTCGCGCGAGAGCCGAGGCCGACCCGGTCGAGCGCTTCGGCGGCGCGGTCGGCGTACTGGTCCGACTCGCCCACGGGGCGCCAGAAGCGCCGGCTGGTGGCCGAGCCGACCATGGCCGCCAGTCGGGTGTTCTGCTCGACCGTGCACGACGGGAACAGGTTCGACACCTGGAAGGTGCGGGAGAGACCCCGGCGCGCACGGCCGCGCTCGCTCAGCTTGGTGACATCCTCACCGAACAGGGTGATCGTGCCGCCGGTCGGCTTCATCTCGCCCGCGATGGTGCGGAACAGGGTGGTCTTACCGGCGCCGTTCGGGCCGATCACGGCGAGGCGGCCGCCGACGGGCAGCACGACGCTGACACCACCGACGGCGGTGAGCCCGCCGAAGCGCTTGGTGACGCCGTCGAGAACCAGCGCCGCCGAGCCGCTGTCGACCAGGTCGGCTCCGGGAATGGTGCCCGGTGAGTTGAGCACATCGGCCTGCTGAGGACTGGTCGCCATCGAACGTCCCTTTCGTCGTTATCGCAAGTGGTGGGGGATGACCCGGGCCGGGCAGCGCGTGCCGCCCGACCCGGGTCATCCGGTCGTGCTGGTTACTGGTGGGTGAACTGCTGGTTGAACGTCGGGTTGGCGAGCCACTCCTCGGGTTCGAACGTCCAGAACTGGCTCACGTCGTCGTACGTCTTGTCGACAACATTCCACAGCTTGCCGTCATCGCGCTTCTCGACGGTGCGCACGTAGAGCGGGGCAACCACTCCGTTGTACTCGTCGAACGACACCTTGCCCCAGAGCAGGTCGTCGGCCTCGGGGGCCACGGTCTTGACCGCTTCGATGAGCTCTTCACCGGTCAGCTTCTCGCCGTTCGCTTCGGTGAGCGCCTTGTCGAGCAGCTGCGCCGTCAGGTACGCGCCGGACGCGTAGACCGAGGGAATCGCGTCGTACGCCTCTTCGTACGCGGCGCGGAACTCGTCGTTCACGTCGCTCTCCAGGCCCTCGGCGTAGTAGCCGACCGAGTGGATGCCCAGCGAGATGTCACCCGCGGTGGCGAGGGGCGCCGAGCTCGTCGTCGCGGCGCCGGTGACTACCGGCGTCGAGTCGAGGATGCCGAAGTTGCTCGCGGCCTGCATGAATCCGACAGCGTCCGTTCCACCGGTGGTGCCGGCGAAGATCACGTCGACGTTGGCGCTGGCCAGCTGGGCGACGTAGGTGCTGAGGTCGGTGGTGCCCTGCGGGTACCAGAGCTGCTGGGTGATCTCTCCGCCAGCCTCGAGGTAGGCACTGGCGAAGCCGCCGCAGTTGTCCCACCCGAAGGCGTAGTCGGGGCAGATCGTGGCGGCGGTCATGTAGCCCTCATCGGCTGCCCACGCACCGGCGGCGAAGGTCGCCTGGCTGCCGGCGAAGGCACCCGTGCGCAGCACGTACGGGCTCGACTCGCGCTGGGTGAGGTCGTCGGCCGAGGTCTGCGTGAGGTTGGCCACCTCTGACTGCGTGGCGTAGTCGGCCACCGCGAGCGCGTTGTTGGCAAGGATCGGGCCGACGAGCACGTCGACGTTCTCCTCCTGGATGAGGCGCTGGGTCTTGGTCAGGGCCGTCTCGGGCTCACTGGCGTCGTCTTCGTAGATCGACTCGATCGTGAAGTCGCCGGCGGTGTTGTCGTGCTGCTGCCAGTACAGGTCCCAACCGCGGGTGAGGTCGGTTCCGGTCGATGCGGCGAAGCCGGTCTGCGAGAGAAGCAGGCCGACCTTATAGACGCCGCCCTCTCCTGCAGGGGCTTCCTCGGCCTGCTGTGCTCCGGGCGGGGCGCAGGCGGCGAGGAGGAATGCGGCACTGAAGGCCGTTAGCGCGAGGAAACCGCGCTTAGCTATGCGACGTTGCATGTTTCTATCCTTCACTCTTGGGTTCTTTAGGGATGTGTGGTGCAGCGGGTTTCCCCGTCAACCGTCCGCGGATCCAACCGACCAGCGAATGGAAGCCTCCGACCAGGCCCTTGGGGGCGAAGATAACGGATGCGATGAACAGGGCACCGAGCACGGTCGACCAGCGGTCGAAGTGGGTGCTCAGCACCTGTTGGATGAGAATGACGATCGCGGCACCCACGAGCGGCCCGCTGACCGTGCCGAGCCCGCCGAGCACGACCATGATGAGCGCCATAGCTGAGGCGATGAAGTCGCCGAGGGTGGGCGAGACGAATTCGGCGTGCCAGACAAGGAGCACGCCGGCAACACCCGCGAAGAAGCCGGAGAGCATCATCGCCGAGAACTTGTACGCGGCGATCGGGTAGCCGAGGCTGCGCATGCGGCTCTCGCTGTCGCGGATGCCGCGCAGCACGAGGCCGAACGGCGAGCGCGAGATCATGTAGAGCGCGAGTGTCGCGATGATGAAGATGACCAGCACCGCGAAATAGAAGGTCCAGTACGGCGCGATGGCCTCGGGGCGGCGGATGCCGGAGAGACCGTTGTCGCCGCCGGTCACCGCCGACCAGCGGAACGCGATTCCGTAGCAGATCATGCCGGCGGCGAGGGTGACCATCAGGAAGAACACCCCGCGGGTGCGCATCGAGACGAGACCGAAGAGCGCGCTCACGAGCAACGTCAGGCCGAGGGCGACGAGCAGCTGCGCCCAGAGCTCGAAGCCCTCCTTCGCCGACCAGGCCAGGCCGTAGCCCGCCGCCGCCGCGATTCCGGCGTGCCCGAGTGACACGAGCCCACCGTCGCCGGCGAGCATGTTGACGCTCGCGGCGAGGATGGCGGAGGCCGCGATGAGCGAGCCGAGGCTCACGTAGTAGCCGGTCGTGATGTACGGCAGGGCGAGGGCCGCGGCGAGCAGCACGAAGATGACGATGAGGCGCACCAGCAGCGGGCGACCCCGCAAGCCCGTCCGCGGGGCCAGGGTCTTCTCATCCATCAGGGTTCCCTTGAGCGAATTCACGCGACCCTCCCAAACAGGCCCTGCGGCCGAAGAACAAGTACGAGCGCCATGGGCGCGAAGATGGTGAAGTACGACAGCTCGGGGATGAACGCCTTCGCGAACGCGTCGATGAGCCCGATCAGGATCGCCCCGACCGCCGCGCCGCCAATGCTGCCGAGCCCGCCGATGATCACGACCACGAGCGCGTAGAGCAGAATCTCGGTGCCGGCGTACGGCGTGAGACTGAACAGCCCGGCCCCGATCGCGCCGGCCGCCCCGGCCAGCAGGGCACCGAAGACGAAGACGCCGGTGAAGACCTTGTCGATGTCGATACCCATGGCCGCGGTGATCTCGCGATCGTCGACGCCGGCCCGCACGACCGCGCCGAGGCGGGTCTTGTTCTGCAGGATGAAGAGCGCCACCGCGATGACGATGGTGATGCCGATGACGAACAGCCGGTACTGCGGGTAGGCGAAGGTGCCGATGACCAGGGCGCCGGAGGGCACCCCGCCGGTCGTGCCGACCGACTTGGCGTCACCGCCGAACAGCGCGAAGACCAGGTCGGTGATCACGAAGAGCACCCCGACGGTGACGAGCACCTCGGGCATCTCCTTGTTGCGCACGCGTCGCAGCAACCCGAGCTCCACGACCAGGCCGATCGCCGCCGCCGCGAGTGCGCCGGCGAGCAGGCCGAGCCAGAAGCTTTGGGTGGTGGCCACGGTGACGACCGCCACATACGCGCCCGCGACGTAGAACCCGCCGTGGGCGAGGTTCGAGATGCGCATCAGCCCGAAGATGAGCGTGAACCCGCTCGCCACCAGGAACAGCAGCGCGCCGAAGCTCAGGCCGTTGAGGGCCAACTGGATAAAAAGTACTGCGTTCACGCAACTCCCTTGTCGCGTCCGGGTGAAATCTCGGAGATCCTACGAGTGTAGAGATTACCGCGTCATTCCCGAACTGGCTAGACCAATTTGCAACCGATCTCAGTCGAAGTTGTTCTTCCGGCCTTCACGCACATAATTCACCGTTCCACCGATCTTGTCGCGGCCGTGAATGGAGAGCTGTTTGGCGACATGACCGAACATCTGGATGCCGAAACCCCCGTCGAGGTCGGCGACGATCCGCTGCTTCCACGGTCGCCGGACGATCTGGGTCGTGAGCCGTCGGGTGGTGCGCGGCTGCGTCATGATGTGGTCGGCGATCGTGTAGGCCCGGGCGATCAGCTGGTCGCGGGGCAGCACCTCGTTGACCATCCCCCACTCCAGCGCCTGCTGGGCGGTGATGGCCTCGCCGGTGAGCAGGGCGTAGGCGGCGCGCTTGACGCCCAACAGCTCCTGGAAGGCGTTGTGGATGCCGTCGGCCGGCACCGAGCCGATGTCGTAGTGCAGGTCGAAAATGGTGGCGTCGTCGGCCGCCAGCGTGAGGTCGCACATCAGCACGATCTCGGAGTGGAAACCTGGCCCGTTCATGATCCCGATCGTCGGGATCTCGAGATCGTTGACCAACGAGCTGACGTTGATGCGGCCATCCTTGTAGGCGTACTCGTACGCCCAGTACGGCATGTCCTCTTCCTCGAGCTCGAAGCCGTTGGGGTCGGAGTCCATCATGAACTCCTCGCCGGAGCCGCTCAGGATGAGGATCTCGTTCTTCGGGTCGGCCCCGATGACCTTCAGCATCTGCCCGAGCGCCCGGTGGTTCTGCACACTGAGCTGGATCGGGCCATTCAGGGTGTGCGCCTGGGCGAGGATCACCCCGTCTTCGCGCCGCTCGAGGTGGAAGAAGTCTTTGAACGCCTCCTTGTACTCCTCGAACTCGGGGGTGGGGACGAAATTCTGCAGCGACATTGCTGGGCTCCTGGTTCAGCTAGTGGTGGGGGCTAACGGATCGTCATCCCTGCAGAGGTGGTCTGCAGTTCGAACAGCGAGAGGAAGTCGTCGGTGCGGTGGCCGTGGCCGATGGCCGACTGGATGAGTTGCATCGTGCTCGATGCGAGCGGCATCGGCACCTCCTCCGACCGGGCGATCGCGAGCCCCAGGTCGAAGTCCTTACGCAGCAGCTCGGTGGTGAACGTCGGGGTCCAGTCGGCGGCGACCAGGTCGGGAGTGCGCTTGCGCACCCACTCGGTCGCGAGCACCGTGCTGTTGAGGAACCGCAGGAACGCCTCGCGCTCCACCCCCGACTTCTCGGCGAGGGAGGTGACCTCGGCGAGCGCCTGCACCAGGATTCCGAGGTAGAGGTTGTGGCAGATCTTCACCAGCCGGGCCTGCTCGAGGTCGGCGACCCACACGGCGTCTTTCGCGATCTGCCGAAGGTACGGCTCGACCCGGTCGAAGGTCTCCCGAGGGCCGGATGCGGCGATGACGGCCTCACCCTCCGCGACTACGTGCGGGTTACCGCTGATCGGCGACGCGAGAAACTCGACTCCGCGCTCGGCGAGCGCGGCGCGCACCCGCGATGAGGCGGCAACGTCGACGGTGGAGCAGTCGACGACGACGCTCGGCAGCTCGGTGCCGGACAGCAGTCCGTTCTCCCCGAGCACCACCTGGTCGAGGTCGGCGGGCGTCGACACCATGATGAACACGACGTCGGTGCCCGCGAGGTCGGCGATGTTCTCGACCACCGACGCACCCGCGTCGACCAAGGGCTGCGTCTTCGACGTCGTGCGGTTCCACACCGTGACGTCGTTGCCGGCATCGACCAGGCGGCGCGCCATGGAGCTACCCATGCGACCGGTGCCCAGCCAGGCCAGGCGTTGCTTCTCGGCCATGAGCCGCTCCTTCTTGTTGGTAAGTCGTGCAGTGGACTAGACGGGGGCGTATTCGCCCTCGGCGAGGTCGGGTACCTCGACGGCGGGCGCCGGAGTGCCGTTGCCCACGAGCTCCCACGCCGCGCCGACGATGTCGACCGTGCCGAGACCGTACTTGGCGAACAACGACGGCGCCGACTTGGCGCCCTCGGCGAAGGTGTCCTGCAGGCCGATGCGGCGCAGCGGGATGCCGAGGCCGGCCTCCGCGAGCGTCTCGGCGACGGCGGAGCCGAGTCCGCCGGTCACCAGGTGGTTCTCGGCCGTGACGACGCCGCGGGCTCCCGCGAAGGTGTCGAGCAGGGTGCGGGTGTCGAGCGGCTTCACGACGGGGACGTTCACGACCGCGGTATCGATGCCCGCCGCAACCAGCGTCTCCGCGGCCGCGATGGCGGCCGACACGAGCATCCCGCTGGCGACGATGACGAGGTCGCGACCCCCGCGGATCACCTGCGCCCGATCGAGCCGGAAGTCGTGGTCGTCACCGAAGATCACGGGAATCTCGCCGCGCTTGAGCCGCAGGTAGACCGGGCCCTTCACGTCGACGATCGCCTCCAGCGCTTGGCGCGTCTCGGTGGCGTCGGCGACATCCACGACCGTCATGTTCGGGATGGATCGCATCAGCGCCACGTCGTCGATGGCCTGGTGGCTGGGCCCGCCGGGGCTGGAGACGCCCGGCATGAAGCCGACGATCCGCACCGGCAGGTTGGGGTAGGCGATCGAGTTGATGATCTGGTCGAGCGGGCGACGGGTCGCGAAGACGCCGAATGTGTGCACGAAGGGGATGTGGCCGCGGCGGGCGAGCGCTCCGGCCATGCTCATCATGTTCGCCTCGGCCATGCCCGCGTGGATGAACCGCTCGGGGTAGGCCTCCTGGAAGAGGTCGATCTCGCACTGCCGGGTCAGGTCGCCGGTGAGGCACAGGATGTCGTCGCGGTCGCGGGCGACATCGACGAGCGCCTGGCCGTAGGGCTTCAGCGTGGTGGGGTAGACGCGACTAGCCACGACGGGCCTCCAGTTCGGCGATCGCTGCCGCGGCGAGATCCGCGGGGAGCTTGATGAAGTGGCCGTCGGCGTCGGGCGGGAGCACGTCGAGACCGTGGATTGTCGAGGTGCGGCCGATGACGACACCGGGCCGCGGGTCGTCGATCGCCGCGGCGATCGCGGCCGTCACGGCGTCGGAGTCGTGACCGTCGACGTCGAACGCGGCCCAGCCGAAGCTCTCGAACTTGTCGGCGATCGGCTCGATGGTGGTGATGGATGACACGGGGCCGTCGACCTGGGAGTCGTTGGCGTCGAGCAGCACGACGATGTTGCTCAGTTGGTTGTGAGCGGCGAACATGGCCGCTTCCCACAGCTGCCCCTCCTCCAGCTCGCCGTCGCTGACGAGGGCGAAGGTGCGGGCATCCGTCAGCCCCTTGAGGCGGTTGGACAACGCGAAGCCGACCGCACCACTCAGCCCGGTGCCGAGCGAGCCGCAGACCAGATCGACGACGGGTGATTTCTCGGTGCCGATCGCCTCGAGGCGGGAGCCGTCTTCGCCGTACGTGGTGAGCTCGGCCTCATCCAGCAGTCCGAGCTCGGGTGCGGCGGCGAACGCGGCGATGATGTAGTGGCCGGGCGAGACGATCAGGTCGTCGCGCTCGTGCACGTAGTGGTCGGCGAACAGCGACCCGAAGAGCTCGGCCGACGATAGCGCCTGGCCGAGGTAACCGAAGCCGTGCGTCGCGATCATGCGCACGGCACGAAGCCTGATGAGATGCGCGAGTTCGTCTCGCGTGATCGTCGTTGATCCGGTCACCGTCAACCCTCCTTGGTTGCTGCAAGTGGCTTAGCCACTTCCTCACCATAACCGGAGGGTGCGCCCCGCGTCAACGGGCGTTCAGTGTTACTTACTCCTACTTCTTTCGCGCCGCCGCTCGCAGCACCGAGATCTCGTAGAGGGTGACGCTCGCGGCGATGCCCGCGTTCAGCGACTCAGTGCCCGAGTTGATCGGGATCGAGACGATCGCGTCGCAGTTCTCGGTCACCAGTCGCGAGAGACCCTTGCCCTCGCTGCCGACGACGACGAGCACCGGCTCCTTCGCCAGCTGCAGTGACGGGAGCGAGACATCCCCACCGCCGTCTAGTCCCAAGACGAAGACGCCGCGCTCCTTGAAGGCCTTGATGGTCTGCGTCAGGTTCGACGCCATCGCGACGGGGGTGCGGGCCGCGGCACCGGCGGAGGTCTTCCACGCGGAGGCGGTCAGCCCCACCGACCGACGCTGCGGAACGATGACGCCCTGCCCGCCGAAGGCTGCGACCGAACGGATGATCGCACCGAGGTTACGCGGATCGGTGATGCCGTCGAGGGCCACGAACAACGGAACCTGACCGCGCGAGACGACCTTCTCGAGCAGCTCGATCGGGTGCGCGTACTCGTACGGCGGTACCTTCAGCGCCACGCCCTGGTGAACGGAGTCGAAGCCGGCGAGCCGGTCGAGCTCGGGCCGCATCACCTCGAGGATCGGGATGCCGCGGCTGGTTGCCAGCTGCAGGATCTCCTTGACCCGGTCATCGAACTCGATGCGGGCGGCCATGTAGAGCGTCGTGGTCGGGATCTTCGCGCGCAGCGCTTCGAGCACCGAGTTGCGGCCGGTGACCATCTCCGACTCGTCCGATGACTTCTGCCCCTTTGTGGGGCGAGTCCCGCCGGCGGTGGGTCGTGAGGCACCCGGTGAACGAGGCTGTCGAGATCCGTCATCCGTCTTCCGCTTGCCTCCGGCGGCCTCGAACCGCTCGGACGCGGCCTTGCGCTTGCCGGCGGGGTGGTACGGGCGATCCTCGGCCTTGGGCGTGGGCTTCTTGCCCTCCAGGGCCTGGCGTCCCTGCCCGCCCGAACCCACTTGGGGGCCCTTGCGGGTCTTGCGCACGGCGCCCGCTCGGGGCTTGTTGCCTGGGCTTTTCATTACTCGACGCTCCAATGTGATCCGGTCGGGCCGTCTTCGACCGTGATACCTGCAGCGGCAAGTTCATCACGGATCCGGTCGGCCGCGCTGAAATCCTTGGCCGCGCGGGCGGCATTGCGGTCGGCGATCAGCGTTTCGACGAGCGCCCTGAGCGCGTTCTCACCGGGAATCGACTTCTCGGTGCGCCACTGCGGCGACAGCGGATTGATGCCGAGCACCTCGCTCATCGCGAGCACTTCGCCGCGCGCAGCGGCCACCGCGCCGAGGTCGCCGTTGTCGAGGGCGGAGTTACCGAGCCGCACCGTCTCGTGCAGCACCGCGAGCGCCTGGGGCACCGCGAGGTCGTCGTCCATGGCGTCGGCGAAGGCGTCGGGCACGATCTCCACCCCGCTGCCGGCGAACTTGGTGCCCTCCAGCCGTCGGTCGGCGCGGGTCAGGAACACCTCGATGCGGTCGAGTGCCGCCTCGGCCTCGAGCAGCGCGCCGTCGTGATAGTCGATGGTCGAGCGGTAATGCGCGGCTCCGAGGAAGTAGCGCACCACGATCGGCGGCGCCTGCGCGAGAAACTCGGCGGCGTAGATGGAGTTGCCGAGCGACTTCGACATCTTCTGCCCGTGGATGTTCACGAGACCGTTGTGCACCCAGTACTTGGCGAACGGGTCGCCGGCGGCGGTCGACTGGGCCTGCTCGTTCTCGTGGTGCGGGAAGCGCAGGTCGAGACCCCCGCCATGGATGTCGAACTCGGCACCCAGGTAGCGACGAGACATGGCCGAGCACTCGATGTGCCAGCCGGGTCGCCCGCTGCCCCACGGCGACGGCCACGCTGCCGACTCGGGTTCCTCTTCTTTATGGCCTTTCCAGAGCGCGAAATCGCGGGGGTCTCGCTTGCCTCGCGGGTCCGCGTCGGCGGCCGCGACCATGTCGTCGAGTTTCTGGTTGGTGAGCTCGCCGTAGGCGGGCCACGACTTCGTGTCGAAATAGACGTCCCCCTGTGCCGCATACGCGTGCCCCGACGCGATGAGGCGCTCGATGAACTCGCGCATCTCCGCGATGCTCGCCGTCGCCCGCGGCTCATAGGTCGGAGCCTGGATGCCCAACGCCCGGTACCCGGCGGCAAACTCCAGCTCGACCCGGTAGGCCAGCGCCCACCACTGCTCGGGATTCGAGGTGGAGACCGCCGCCGCATCCAGGATCTTGTCGTCGATGTCGGTGACGTTGCGCACCATCGTCACGTCGAAGCCGCGGTAGGTGAGCCACCGGCGCCACAGGTCGTAGACGAGCGCCGAGCGCAGGTGCCCGATGTGCGGGCTCGACTGCACGGTGGGCCCGCAGACGTACATGCCGACTTTGCCCGGCTCGATGGGCACGAAGTCGGTCACGGCCTGGGTCTTGGAGTCGTAGAGCCGCACTGTCACGAGTGCAACTTTAGCGATCGGCGCGCACGAGGGCGGTCGCGATCACCGCAACTCCTTCGCCGCGACCGGTGAACCCGAGGCCGTCGGTGGTGGTCGCGGCGACGCTGACGGGGGCGCCGACGAGTGCGCTCAGGTGCGATTCGAGTTCGGTGCGGCGAGCGCCGAGGCGTGGATGCTTCGCGATCAGTTGCACGGAGACATTGCCGACCGTGAACCCGGCCCCCGCAACGAGCGATACCGTCTCGGCGATGAACACCTCACCGTGGGCGCCCGCGAACCGCGTATCGTCGGTGCCGAACCGGCCCCCGATGTCGCCGAGTCCGGCGGCCGACAGAAGCGCATCGCAGATGGCGTGGCACATCGCGTCGCCGTCGGAGTGGCCGGAGAGCCCCACCTCGTCGGGCCAGTACAGCCCGCCGAGCCACAGCGGTTCGGCGGCGTCGTACTGGTGCACATCCATGCCGACCCCGGTGCGGATCTCGGCGCTGTGGCCCTCGCCCAACACCGCTTCGGCGCGGCGCAGGTCCCACGGGGTGGTGATCTTGAAGCTCAAGGCGTCGCCGGGAACGACCTCGACCGAATGACCCGCGGCGGCAAACAGTGCGGCGTCGTCGGTGTACTCGTGCTCGGCGGCGGCATACGCGGCGTCGAGAGCCGCCCGCGGAAAGCCCTGCGGAGTCTGCACGTGCACCAGGTCGCTGCGGTCGACGGTGGCCTCCACCGTCCGGGTCGCCTGGCCGGTGGCCTGCGCCGAATCATCCCGAACCCGCTTGATCGTGTCGGTCACCGGCAGGCACGGGATGACCCCGCTGCCGCTGACGCCGGTGTCGGAGTCGGTGCCAGTGCCGGGGCCGCTAGCGGCAGCGCTGCTCCCCAGCACCGCGGCGACCACGCGATCGATCACGGCACTTGGGGTCAGTGCGCGGGCGGCGTCGTGCACCAGAACGACCTCGACCGACTCCCCCAGCGCGGCGAGCCCCGCCGCTACGGAGCGCTGCCGGGTGTCGCCGCCGGCAACGACCGAGATGGATGCCGCGGCAACGCCCGCAGCCCGTCCGGCGATCTCGCGCGCCTCGGCCAGGTGCGACTGCGGCGCGACGACGACTACCTGCGCGGGTTCGGTGGAGCCGAAGACGCCATCGAGGGCGTGCTCGAGAATCGTGGTGCCGCGCAGCAGCGCGAACCCTTTGGGTGCACCGGCGCCCAACCGAGTACCGCTGCCCGCGGCGACGACGATGATGCCGACTCGTGCTGTCATTGACGAGGTCCCTTCGAGGGTTTCCCCCACCGGCCCGGCCGGATCGCCTGGCGATTCGTGGGTGCCGGCAGTCGTCGGCCCCGGGACCCGCACCCTACGACGCCAGCACCTCGTCGAGCAGGCTCGACGCCTGCTCTTCGTCGGTCTTTTCGGCGAGCGCGAGTTCGGAGGTCAGAATCTGGCGGGCCTTGGCGAGCATGCTCTTCTCGCCGGCCGAGAGCCCGCGGTCCTGGTCGCGTCGCCACAGGTCGCGAACCACTTCGGAGACCTTGATGACGTCGCCGGAGGCGAGCTTCTCGAGGTTGGCCTTGTAGCGGCGGCTCCAGTTGGTGGGCTCCTCGGTGAACGGAGCGCGGAGTACCTCGAACACCTTGTCGAGACCCTCCTGGCCGATGACATCCCGAACCCCGACCAGGTCGACGTTCTCGGCGGGGACCTCGATCACCAGGTCGCCCTGCGTGACCTTGAGAGTGAGGTACAACTTGTCGACGCCCTTGATGGTGCGGGTCTTCACCTGGGTGATCGTGGCAGCACCGTGGTGCGGATACACGACTGTCTCGCCGACCTCGAACTGCATAACCCGGTCCTTTCGCAGGCCCCCAGTTTACCATTCGGGCCCCGACCGTTCATTGTCGTGCGGCGGCGGGTGCGCGGCAGTCGGTAGGCTGGCTGGGTGATAGCTCGCACCTCCGCCGCCCGCGCTGCGGCATCCGTGATCCTCGCCGGAGCCCTCGTCCTCGGCACGTCCGGCTGCACCTTCCTCACCACGCAGGCCACGCTCATCCAGTACGACCCGAGCGACGGTGTCGGAACCCGCGTCGGCGATGTCGATGTGCGCAACGCCATTGCCCTGCTCAGCGACGACGGCGAGTCGGTCAGCCTGCTGCTCACGCTCATCAGCACGAGCGACCGCACCATCAACGTGACCATGCAGTACGAGGCTGGTGGGGCACGGGAGTCGACCACGAAGTCGGTCAACCCCAACTCGACCAGCTCGTACGGCAACTTCGTCGGCGAACCGCAGATCATCATCGTCGACCCCGACACCGAGCCGGGTGCGCTGTACCCGGTGTACTTCCAGTACGGCGATGTCGAGGGTGTCGAGTTGCTGGTGCCCGTGCTCGACGGATCGTACGAGCAGTACGCCGACCTGGTGCCGCCGGACGGCGCCGCCGAGTAGTTACTAGCTCTCGAACCGATACCCGAGGCCGCGCACGGTCACGAGCATCGTGGGCTCCGACGGGGTCTTCTCGATCTTCGAGCGGATGCGCTTGATATGCACGTCCAGGGTCTTGGTGTCGCCGAAGTAGTCGGCACCCCACACCCGGTCGATCAGCTGTCCGCGCGTGAGCACCCGGCCCGAGTTGCGCAGTAGAAGCTCGAGCAGCTCGAATTCCTTCAGCGGCATGGGCGTCGTCACGCCATCGACGGTGACGGCGTGCCTCTCGACATCCATCCGCACCGTTCCCGCTTCGAGGATCGCCTCGTCGTCGTCATCGCTCTCGACCCGGCGGCGAAGCACCGCGCGGATGCGGGCCAGCAGTTCGCGCGTCGAGTACGGCTTGGTCACGTAGTCGTCGGCGCCGAGCTCCAGCCCCACGACGATGTCGACCTCGCTGTCTTTGGCGGTCAGCATGATGATGGGAACGGATGACCGGGCGCGAAGCTCCCGGCAGACCTCGGTGCCCGACAACCCGGGCAGCATGAGGTCGAGCAGCACCAGGTCGGCGCCGTTGCGGTCGAACTCGGCGAGCGCCGCGTTGCCGTCGGCCGCGATCTCGGTCTCGTATCCCTCACGCCCCAGGAGGTAGGCGAGCGGTTCGCTCAGGGATGACTCGTCTTCGACGATCAGGATGCGGGTCATTGCTGTGCTCCTAGTGATGCGGTTGCGGCGTGCGACGCCTCGGGAAGCCTGATGGTGAACGTCGAGCCGTTGCCGGGCTGCGACCACACGCGCACGTCG
>Ga0247742_10000106_pt1 | contig 70694 bp, 59 predicted proteins | sample UWRJL208509C2_FD_180944 | JGI IMG/M metagenome (GOLD analysis project Ga0247742, IMG submission 180944) | Plant litter microbial communities from Arlington Agricultural Research Station in Wisconsin, United States - UWRJ-L208-509C-2 | ecosystem: Environmental > Terrestrial > Plant litter >...
ACTGGATCTGCTGTTGTTGAATAAGCATCTTGGTATCTTTCTTTCGACATTTTAAGATACAAAAAAAAGGGCAGAAAAACTAAATTTTCTACCCCCTATAGCCTAAAAGGACTTTTTCAGTGCCCTCGCTTTCCGGGGACCTTTTTTTATTATTAATTTTTTCTGGCTTCCTGCATGGGGTTTGGCCCTGCGGTAGCACCGCGTGGCAGGGTTTGCTGTTTAAATAGTTCAAACCTTGAGGGCTGGTACTCGCGTGGCCAGCTGTTGTTGGTTTCGTCAATGTCGGCGGTTTCGCGGTATGGGTCAAGCTTAATGGCTTTTACCTCTTTGGCTTTGGCAAATACCTTACTGATCTTGAACTCGTTTTTACGCCATATATAGGCCGATATTTTTTCAAGCTCTTTAGTTCCGTCTGTGTAAGTCCACTCAATAATTAAAGGGGTAACCAAACCACCTTTGTTACTGAAATTGATCTCATAAAAATAACTCTTACTATCATACAATTTCTTTTCATCAGGGCTCAAGGCGTTATACATAGTCTGGTAGCTTTGCGTAGTAACCGGTGTTGCAGCGAAACGATCCCATTTGCTATAAAAATCCTGCAAGGCGGTATCGGCCTCAACGGCAAATTTAGTACCAGCCTCTTTATTACGGGTGGTGCTGATGTTTTCCAGGTTGCGGTCAAACTGCGCACGATCAGCAGTAGCCTCTACAGCCGGATTTTTAGTATTGAGGCGATACAATTTTACGCTATCGATAGATACATCAACAGGCTCGGTTCCGTAAAACCACCCCCTCCAAAACCAATCCAGATCAACTGCCGATGCATCTTCCATGGTACGGAAAAAATCGGCAGGCGTAGGGTGTTTAAAAGCCCAGCGATGAGCATAGGTTTTAAAGGCGTAATCAAACAGTTCGCGCCCCATTACAGTTTCGCGTAGTACATTTAAAGCTGTTGCCGGTTTGGCATAAGCGTTAGGGCCAAACATTACAATGTTTTCAGAGTTGGTCATGATAGGCTCCAATTCATTCTTAGGTAGCTTCATGTAGTCAACTATTTTATAAGCCGGGCCACGTTGCGACGGGAATTTGCTATCCCACTCCTGCTCGGCCATATATTGACAAAAAGTATTTAAACCTTCGTCCATCCAGGTCCACTGACGTTCATCAGAGTTCACGATCATCGGGAAAAAGTTATGCCCAACCTCATGAATAATTACACCGATCATCCCGTTCTTGGTGGCTTCACTATAAGTACCATCCTTTTCGGCACGGCCATAGTTAAAGCAGATCATCGGGTATTCCATGCCGTTTGATGCCTCAACAGAAATAGCCACCGGGTATGGGTAAGGGAAAGTATGTTTTGAATAGGTTTTAATAGTATGCGCCACCACCTTGGTAGAGTATTTACGATAAAGCGGATAAGCCTCTGGGCCATAATAAGACATGGCCATCACCTTTTTACCGCCATCTATCTGGGTGCTCATAGCATCCCAAACTATACGGCGAGATGATACCCAGGCAAAATCACGTACGTTTTCTGCATGAAACAACCAGGTTTTGCGAGCAGTAGCATGACTTTTCATGCTTTGCTTAACCTCGTCAAGGGTAACAATCTCTTGCGGGGTAGTTGCAGATTGTGCCGCGTTCCAGCGTTTAAGCTGTGCGGCTGTTAATGTTTGCGCATAGTTTGAGCATTGTCCGGTTCCACCAACAATATGGTCAGCAGGTACATTCATGCTTACCTTAAAATCGCCAAAGGTTAGGGCAAACTCGCCCCTGCCGGTAAACTGTTTGTTTTGCCAGCCTTGAAAATCACTGTAAACAGCCATACGCGGGTACCATTGAGTCATGGTATACAGGTAGTTGCCATCTTCCGGAAAAAACTCGTATCCACCGCGACCGCCAATAGTTAAGCGGTCAGATATATTATACCACCAGTTAATTTTAAAGCGGAATTTTTGACCAGGCTGCAAAGTCGCCGGTAGCTCTATACGCATCATGGTTTCATTAATGGTATATTTTAATGCGTTGCCGTTTGCATCCTTAACACTCACAATGTGATTACCCAAATCCAGATCATGGCCCATGATGGCCTGCAACTGGCGCATACTCATTTTGCTTTGCATTTTGCTTTCATCAAACTTGGCGCTTTCAGCATCTTTTTTATGCTGATTTTCATCAAGCTGCAACCACAGGTAAGTAAGCGGATCGGGCGAGTTATTGGTGTAGTTAATAGTTTCAGAACCATCTAAGCGCTGCTTATCATCGTTAAGCGTAGCGCTGATGTCATAATCGGCCTTTTGCTGCCAGTATTTGGGGCCTGGCGCACCTGATGCCGAGCGGTACTCGTTTGGTGTTGAAACCATTGTACCCAGCTGCTCAAACCTGTTGCCGTGGTTTGAACCGGGGTTGTTGTCATACTGCGCAAAGGCGGCAGTGGTTAATAAAGTAAAAGAAAATAGCGAAAGGTAAAATTTATTCATCTGAATTTTATGAGTAAAAAGCGTTCAATACACATGATAAAAGCAATTCCAAATATAGCCGAAGAGAGGAACATTGTCCATTCACGCTGGGCCACCCTGGCAAACTTTATGAGTAAATAAGAGATAAGTAACGCAGATATTACAATTAACACCTGCCCAAACTCCAGTCCGAGGTTAAATGCGAACAGCTGCGCGGTAATATTACTGCTGCTGCCCAACAGGCTTTTAAGATAGTTTGAAAAGCCCATGCCATGTATCAGCCCGAAAAAAAGCGCCAGCGTATAGTTAAGCCGCATGGTGGTTGCCGTACGTTTTTTATTGAGCACATTAACCAAACTGGTAAATACAATGGTAACCGGTATCAGAAATTCTATAAGTGAGGTGTTGATATGTATAACATTTAAAACACTTAAGGCCAGCGTTATAGAATGCCCAATGGTAAAGGCTGTAACCAATACCAGTACCTTGCGCCAGTCGGCCAGCAGGTAGGTACCGCATAGCACGGTCACAAATAAAATGTGATCATACCCCTCCCAATTACATATATGCTGCCAGCCTAACTGGAAGTATAAAGAAAATTCATCCATGCAGTATAATTCGTGTTTGCGAATAAAAATAACGTTTTTTGCGTAAAATAAAACTATTTAACGCCATTATGTTGCAATTGATAATCATAAGCTGGCTAAGCTTTTTTCACCCGTTTTTTGTTAGCGTTACCGAAATAAACCACAACGCCCATACCCAGTCTATTGAGGTAAGTTGCCGCATATTTTATGACGACCTGGAACATACCCTCGAAAAACAATACCATACCCGGGTTGATATTGTAAAACCTGCCGATAAAAACAAAGTAAACCAGCTGCTGACTGACTACATTAAAAAGCACTTAATTATTAAGGCCGATGGCAAGCAGGTTACACTTAGCTATGTTGGTTACGAAATTCAGGAAGATGCCGCCTGGACCTATTTTGAAGTAAAAGGCGTTAGCAAAGTAAAAAAGTTTGAGGTGCATGACGACCTGTTATTTACCGAACATCCCGAACAGATCAATATGCTGCATGTAACCGTAGGTGGCCTGCGCAAAAGCACCAAGCTTGATAACCCTGAAAGTGATGCCGCTTTTGAGTTTTAATGCTGCTTCCTTTAGTAATAGACCATAAAAGGCAGTTACATCAAATCTGGCTATTTATCGACTCACCCCGACATCGCTACGCTTGTCGACCCTCTCTTCAGCTTCGCTGGAAAGAGGGTATAGGAATTTTTTCTTTTTTCTTTTATCCTTTATCCATTTTCCAATCCCCTCTTTCCGCCGAAGGCGAAGAGAGGGTGCCCGAGCGAAGCAACGGGCGGGTGAGTCTTTTATATGCCATGCAAATCAAAGACTAAGCCTTTTCATCGGCTATTCCCCTTTCTTCAATATCCCTTTTTCTAAGCTACCATCTATCAATGCCTTGGCAAAATCCCAGAGTGTTTGCGAGCCTTGCTGAATGATACTTTTCTTCTGAATTACCTGCTCATATTTCACATTGTGCTCCTGCCACGTTCCCCCATTATTGGAAACATTTTGCAATAATGGCTCCAGGCGATCCATAGAACGGGCAAATTTAGCTTCGGGTGTTTCACCAGCCTCAAACTCTTCCCATACAGCTATCAACTCTGCTGCCTGTTCAACTGGTAGCAAACCAAATATGCGTTCGGCGGCTTTACGTTCCGCTTCAGAATTGGAGTGGTTCAATACGGTATCGTACAGGAAAATATCGCCGGCGTCAATTTCAACCACATCATGAATGAGCAGCATCTTTACTACTTTAAGGGTATTAATAGGTTCGTTGGCATGTTGGGCCAGTATAATAGCCATCACCGCTAAATGCCAGCTATGCTCGGCATCATTTTCATTTCGGTTACTGTTAAAAAGGCGGGTTTTACGTTGAATGTATTTTACCTTATCAATCTCGTGGATAAAGGCTATTTGCTGTTGCAGATGCTCAAAATTCATATTTGTTATGTTTAAGCATTGCAAATATAGTGTTTATACCGGGTTCTGCTCAGGATTCACTGCCTTTTAAATAGAAAACAAATTAGCAATAAAAACTTGGGCTAAAGCCTTCATTATAGCTATTAATATACCGTTGGCTGAAGCCAAACGGCAATGAACAGAAGCATTTGTATCAAATACCAACTCAATTCATTGCCGTCCCACTTTAGTGGACGGAGATAAACAAAAACCACGAGGGCTTTAGCCAAAAAATAAATCTGTAAATCTTAAAAAAGAATTCTTAACTGTCTTTTATCCATGATCTATCCTCAAAAAACCTTACGGCTTATTTATATTAATTATGAACATTGATTTACATATTTTTTTCACAAAAAATCATTGTAACTTGGATGCGTAATAGTTAATTTTTCTGAATAATTACCGTTGACTTATGACTGTATTAGAAAACGAATATCTTAAAGTAACCATTGATCTGAAGGGCGCTCAGCTTAGTTCGTTTTATAACAAAAAAACCGGCGTTGAACACCTTTGGCAAGCCGATGCCAATATTTGGCCATGGCACTCCCCTAACCTGTTCCCGGTTGTTGGTGGATTAATTAATAACCAGCTGCTGGTTGACGGACAAGCCTACGAAATGGGCCGGCATGGATTTGCAAGGACATCCGAATTTATTTTGCTGGAGGCCGATGAGGTATCGGCCAGTTTCTCTTTGCCACACTGCGAAAAAACGCTGCAGGTATACCCATACAAATTTGACTACCAGGTTTTATATATGCTTATTGATAACTCCCTGCGCGTTACGCACAAAGTGATCAACCTGGATAAAAAAACCATATACTTTTCTGTTGGAGCACACCCGGCATTTAACGTTCCGTTTTTTAAGGGTGAAAGCTATGAGGATTATTACCTTGAGTTTGAAACCGATGAGCACTTAGAAGCTAATGCGCTATCGGCCGATGGCTTTTTTACCGGCGAAACCCATACTGTACCTACCCCCGGCAATAAATTATATTTAACCCGCCACCTGTTTGATGCGGATGCGCTTGTTTTTAAACAACTAAACTCCCGGATGATCAGCATTAAAAGCAAAAAACATGATCAATCTATTTCGGTTGAATTTCCGCATTATAATTACCTGGGTTTGTGGGCCAAACCGGGTGCCGATTTTGTATGCATTGAACCATGGCTTGGCTGTGCCGATAGCGAGAACCACCAGGTAAATATCAATAAAAAGGAAGCTATACAATCACTCCATACGGGGCACGTTTTTGAGGCGCCTTATTTTATAAGTCTTTAATAGCGCTTTTTTGTAAAATATTGTGCAATAACAAAACATTTTACTCACTTTTTTATTTACAATAATTAAACACGTCTTAAACAATACTTATTTAAATTATTAACTATGAAAAAGAAAATCTATCTAATTGCTCTTACCATGCTGCTTTCAATCGGTGCGTTTAATAGCTATGCTTCTACCGCTACTGATGGTGCTTTAACCATACTAAGCAAAGAGCAAATAGCCACCATGACCACCGAGCAGAAACAGGCCCGCGTAGAGGAAATTAAAGCAAGAGTGAACGAAATAAAAGCGATGGACAAGTCTGAACTTACCAAAGAGGATAAGAAAGAACTGCGTCATGAACTTAAAGGTCTTAAACACGAAGCAAATGCCTTGGGCGGTGGTGGTATTTACCTTTCTGTAGGAGCTATTATCATCATCATTTTAGTATTGATCCTGATATTATAATTTGTAATATATTTAGACATAAAAAAGCTCCTGATGCATTATCAGGAGCTTTTTTAGTTTAGAACAGTCCTAACTGCCCTTTATCGTCTATATCAATATCATCGGGGTTGGTGATTTCAAAATCAACCTTTTTATGTACCTCTTTAACTTCAGGCTCAGATTCATTTTCACCCTCCGGAGCTTGACTCAATGGCTGTGTTACAGGCTTTACCCGTTCGGCCTCCAACTGTACGTCATCAGATAACTCATCAACAGGCTCATCGTTGCCGTTTTCTTCATTAGGCTCCACCTCCGGTTCTTCTGCATCAACCGCTTCGTCAGCACCTTCGCCTTCAGATATCAACTCTACCGACTTAACCGGCGACTGCGATAAGCGGTTACCCATCGCTTTCATACCTTTTACATCAATCAAATCGGCCAGGTTTAGCTCAACGGTTTCCGGTACCTGATCCTTACCTTTCAACTGTACAACACTTACCAGCGGAGCTGTTTTAGTGAGCATGATCAGTTTGGAGCCGGGCTCTTCGCTAATGACGCTTACCTGTTTGCCAAGCACAATATTCTCGAACATAAAACGCTTCACCAGGTAATTTTTTGATTTACCATCCAGGTGAATAACTGAGAAAACCTTTTTAGGATCGTATTTTTCTATCAGCATCATTTTGTCATCAAAATGATTGTTCAGATCAAAGCTGGTGAGCTCATATATACCGTTGCTCATTACGGTGAGTACGCGATCATCGCCGTCAAATTCACCCAGGTACTTACCACGGCTATCAGCATTCAGGCGTTTTAAAATATCATCATACCAGATTTTCCGGCCAGCCAGGGTAGATACCCCCTTGGTTTTAAGTATTATTTTTTTAACCGGATACTTGGTAATGATATTTCCCATTGATCCGCGACCCTTAATAGCTATCGACGCAAAATCCTCATCAAACTGCAGTTTCTTTAATTTAGAATGGGGTTTAAGCTGCACGTTAACCACCTCGGCCTCGCCATTAGGGTTAGCCGAAAAATAAAGTACTTTGGTGCCCTTGGTTGCTTTAGTAAGGTCATATTCCTTGTCGCGGGTTACCCCCACAACCGAAAAACGCTTAATATAGCTGATACCGCTGGCACCATCCTTATATATCATGTTATAAACCGTACGCTCATCATTCTTTTTAAATACGGCTACATGGATTATTTCTTTACCAACAAAAACTTTGTCCTGCACTTTGGTAATAATACAACGCCCATCGGCGCGGAAAACGATGATCTCGTCAATGTCTGAGCAATCACCCACAAACTCATCTTTTTTAAGACCCGAGCCCACAAAGCCATCCTCACGGTTAACATAAAGTTTGATGTTGGCCAGGGCAACCTGAGCAGCTTCTACTTTATCAAAGGTGCGCAGCTCAGTTTTACGGCCTCGGTCTTTACCATATTTTTCCTTCAGTTTTTCAAACCAGGCAATGGTATATTCGGTAAGGTGTTTCAGGTTATGTTTAACCTGTTTTATTTCGTTCTCGAGCGTTTTCATGAGCTCATCCGCTTTTTTAACATCAAAACGGGTGATGCTGCTCATGGGTTTATCTATCAGTTTCTTATAATCTTCGGGCAATATCTCCCTGTAAAACTGCGGAAAGAACGGCTCAAACAACCGGTTCAATACCTCCAGTACGGTTTCAAAATTACCTGAGCTTTCATAGTCGGGATGCTTGTACATACCCTCCTGGATAAATATCTTAAGCAACGAGCTAAAGAATATCTTCTCCATCAGTTCTTTCAGCCTGATCTCGAGTTCCTGTTTAAGCAATTCTTTGGTAAAGAAGGTGCTTTCACTAAGCATGTCATTCACGCTCATGAACCGTGGCTTATCATTTTGGATAACACAGGTATTTGGCGATATGGATACCTCGCAATCTGTAAAAGCGTACAACGCGTCGATAGTTACATCGGGCGATATACCAGGAGCCAGATGAATAATGATCTCTACGTTTTGAGCCGTATTATCCTCAATTTTTTTAATCTTGATCTTACCTTTGTCATTGGCAGATATTACACTATCAATTAAGCCGCCTGTAGTGGTTGAAAAAGGAATTTCGGTAATAGCCAGCGTTTTTTTATCGCGCTCCACTATTTTGGCCCTAACCCTTACCTTACCGCCGCGCTGCCCCTCATTATACATAGAGGTATCGGCCATACCACCTGTTGGAAAATCAGGCATCAGGTTAGGGCGTTCGCCCTTTAGTACAGCTATCGAAGCATCAAGCAGTTCAATAAAGTTATGCGGTAATATTTTGGTGGCCAAACCTACCGCAATACCTTCGGCTCCCTGGGCCAGCAATAAAGGGAATTTTACAGGCAGCGTAATGGGTTCTTTGTTACGGCCATCATAGCTGGCCTGCCAAACAGTAGTATCCGCGTTAAAAACAACATCAAGAGCAAATTTTGATAAACGCGCCTCAATATAACGAGGAGCCGCAGCCGAATCGCCGGTTACCGGATCGCCCCAGTTACCCTGGCAGTCAATCAGTAAGTTTTTTTGCCCTATTTGTACCATGGCATCACCAATAGATGCATCACCATGAGGGTGATATTTCATGGTATTACCAATTACGTTGGCAGCCTTGTTAAAGCGTCCGTCGTCCATTTCCTTTAAGGAATGCAGGATACGGCGCTGCACAGGTTTTAAACCATCATTGATATGCGGAACGGCACGGTCAAGAATTACGTAAGAGGCATAATCCAAAAACCAGTTTTCGTATAACCCGTCAAGTGAGGTAACATTATGATTTAATTTTTCGTCATTATTGGCGGGTATATCGTTTTGATTCAGATCTTCACTCATTATATGCTAAAAAATTTTTGGATTGGTAAAGATAAAAAATTATGCGCGGATGTACGGAGAGGGGCTATTTGATTTAATTATTTATTTTAATCTACTATATACATAGATTTAATAGATTATTATTATATTTGCTGCAGATGGTTTGTAAATGGTGGTTCATTTCATAACTAAAGGCAGGTGCTGGCAGGCAGCAACGGATGGTTCAACTCCCTCCCCTGCGGCTCTTCTCTCTCATATTTATGTTTTACAATTGACTAAAGAGTTCCTGCCCATCAGGAACTCTCTTAGTTTTCATTTAATCTGAACTTAATCATGTAGTCATACCTTTTACTTATTAAAAAAATTTAAAAAGTACTTTAAATTGAAGTTTAGTTTTACTAAGTTTGTAACACAATGTATAGCATTTTACTCAACGGAATTTACTTTAGCCTTATGTCGGTAAGGTTTAAAAGGTTTTGTTAATTGGTTTGATAAAATCCTCGTTTCGGCGGGGGTTTTTTGTATAGTGACTTTTTTTATTCAACATATAACTAAAACACAGGTTCTTAGAAAATTATGGCCCGATTAAATTTATTGGAAGAGACCCGGTACGAGAAGCTGCCGGTAAGCGTATACAGCAACCAGCAGGAAGCCTCGCTGGCAGTAGCATCACGGATAGCGGCATTGATTCGCAGCAAACAAAGCAAAGGTGAAAAAGCTGTGCTGGGTTTGGCTACGGGAGTAACCCCCATCGGGGTGTATGCCGAGCTGGTTCGTTTGCACCGCGAGGAAGGCTTATCGTTCAGCAACGTGATCACTTTTAATCTGGACGAGTATTACCCGATGAAACCCGACGCGGCCCAAAGCTACGTGACCTTCATGTACGAGAACCTCTTTAGCCATGTAGATATTGACAAGTCTGCCGTACACATACCCGACGGTACGCTGGATCAGGATGCCGTGGCTCCCTTCTGTTTAAATTACGAACACCAGATCGAGGAACTGGGTGGGCTTGACCTGCAGCTCCTGGGTATTGGCCGTACGGGCCACATCGGTTTCAACGAGCCGGGCTCGGCCCCCAACTCGGGAACAAGGCTGGTGACATTGGACGATTTGACCCGCAATGACGCCTCGCGCGATTTTGGCGGTAAGGCCAATGTGCCTACCAAGGCCATCACCATGGGTATCGGCACCATCTTCAAGGCCCGGGAAATTATCCTGATGGCCTGGAGCAAAAAGAAAGCCCCGATCATCAAAAAAGCGGTGGAAGGCGAGATGTCGGGCGAGGTACCGGCCACTTACCTGCAGCTGTCAGACCATGTGGAGTTTGTACTGGACGAGGCTGCGGCTTCTGAACTGACCCGCTTTGATACCCCATGGTTAGTAAAAGACTGCTCCTGGGATGACAAAGTGCTGAAAAAGAAAGCCGTGATCTGGCTGGCCGATACCATCGGCAAACCGGTACTAAAGCTTACCGAAGAAGATTACAACAACCACGGTATGGCGCAGCTGGCTGTAGAACAGGGCCCGGTGTACAACATCAATATTGATATCTTTAACCAGATACAGCATACCATTACCGGCTGGCCGGGCGGTAAACCCGATGCCGATGATTCGCAACGGCCGGAACGGGCATTGCCAGCCAAAAAACGCTCCATCATCTTTTCACCGCACCCGGATGACGATGTGATCTCGATGGGCGGTACATTCATCCGACTGGTTGACCAGGGGCATGACGTGCATGTGGCCTACCAAACCTCGGGCAATACCGCGGTATGGGATGACGATGTGCTGCGTTACATGGAGTTTGCTATCGATTTTACCAAGAGCATCGGCGAAGACAGCGGCCACCTGCAAAACCTGTACGAGGAGATGCGTGCCTTTTTCCCGCAGAAACAACCTAACCAGATCGATACCCAGGAGATCCGCAATGTGAAAGGGTTTATCCGCAAAACGGAAGCGATCTCTGGCGCACGCTATGCCGGTTTACCGGATGACCATATCCACTTTATGGCCCTGCCGTTTTACGAAACGGGCAAAACCAAAAAGAATACGGCAGGTGAAGCTGATATCCAGCTCACCATCGATTTATTACAAAAAGTAAAACCACAGCAGATCTTCGCGGCCGGTGACTTTGCCGACCCGAACGGAACGCATTTGGTATGTTTCAATATCATCATCGCGGCCCTGGCCCGTTTGAAAGGCAAGGAAGCCTGGGTAGACGACTGCTGGCTGTGGATGTACCGCGGTGCATGGCAGGAGTTTGAGCCGTTCGAGATCGAGATGGCCGTACCATTGTCACCACAGGAGGTGATCCGCAAGCGGAACGCTATCTTCAAGCACCAGTCGCAGAAGGATCGTCCGGTATTCCCGGGTGATGATGCCCGTGAGTTCTGGGTACGTGCCGAAGACCGCACCCGCGACACCGCACAACGCTATGACCGCCTCGGCCTGGCCGAATATGAAGCCATGGAGGCGTTTAAAAGGTATATTTTTTAGGTTGTTTAGTTTTGAGTAGTGAGTTTTGAGTTATTGATCGATATATCTGATTTACATGCAAGATTTTAAAAAGCTACTGGTATGGCAAAAATCTTTTAGCTTTATTTCAAACACGTATAAATATACTTCCAGTTTCCCCGCTGATGAAAAATACGGATTAACCAGCCAAACAAGACGAGCTGTGATCTCTATTTCAAATAATATTGCTGAAGGCTGCGGAAGGTTTACTCAAAACGATTTGGTGCATTTTTTACAAATGTCCTTAGGTTCAAGCAATGAGGTTGAGAACTGCTTCCTCATTGCTAATTCTCTAAAATATTTAACGGATGAAGCATTTAATGAGTTAAATGAGCAAAATACAGAAGTTCGTAGAATGTTGCTATCACTCATCGACAGAATAAGAAAAGGAAATAAAATATGATAAAAACAGCTACTGAAACTCAAAACTCACCACTCAAAACTCAGAACTCAAGACTTCTTTCCCTCGACGTTTTTCGCGGAGCCACCATTGCCATGATGATACTGGTAAATGATCCCGGCGACTGGGGGCATATCTATGCACCCTTGGAACATTCTAAATGGAACGGCTGTACACCAACCGATCTGGTTTTTCCATTCTTTTTGTTCATGGTTGGGGTATCGGTAGTTTATGCTATGGAAAGCAAAAAAGCTACCATGCCGCATGGAAAAATGATATTGACTGCCCTGCGCCGTACGGTAATATTGCTGCTTATCCCCTGGATAACACAATTTATTTTTCATCCGGAAAATGGGCTGGCACATCTGCGTTTGCCGGGAGTATTGCCGCGTATTGCGCTGGTTTACTTTATTTGTACCATCCTTTACCTCAAAACATCACAAAAAACACGCGACTGGATCTTTGCATTGGCTTTAATAGGCTATTTCATCATCATGACCTGTATCCCGGTACCGGGGGTAGGCTACGCCAATCTTGAACCGGCCACGAATATAGGCGCCTGGATAGACAGGCTGGTATTTACACCCAACCACCTCTGGAAAGAATCGCACACCTGGGACCCGGAAGGTTTGCTCGGTACTATTCCCGCTGTAGCTACCAGTTTGTTCGGCATCAGGTTGGGTAGCTGGCTTAAACGTAAAGACCGCGATGAAAACGTAAAAGTAAGCTGGATGTTCACCTACGGTGTACTGGCCGTAATTGCGGGCCTTATCTGGGATTTGTTTTTCCCTATCAACAAAGCTTTGTGGACAAGTTCATTTGTACTGTTTACCGGCGGCTTGGCTACTACCGGGCTTGCCTTATGTTACTGGCTTATTGATGTGCAGGGGCGTAAAAAGTATACTTACTTTTTTGTGGTTTTTGGTACCAATGCCATTACCGCCTATGTGCTGTCGGGTTTTATCCCGCATTATATGGGCATGATCAAAATTCATGGGGCCTCGCTTTACCAAACTCTGTTTGCTCCTTATTTTTCGCCTGTGAATGCTTCGCTGGCCAGTGCCATATTTACGGTGCTGATATTGTGGGTGGTAATGTGGGGTTTCTATGTTAAAAAGATCTTTATTAAAATATAAACGGGTAGCACGCGAACCATTTTAAGCATAATTTTAAACATTTAACAATTTGTAACTAAGGGTTTCGTTTTGCATCTTAGTACATATAAATATTCCTTCATTATATGAATTTAAACTTAAAGCTTTCTGCGGTTGCACTGGCATTGATCATTGCCTCAGGAAGCGTTTCGGCCCAGGTAAAAAAGAAACCTGCGGCACCGTCAAAGGGCAAAACCGCTGCTGCTGCGCCGCAGGCAAAAGCCGAGCTATTACCGGTTGATAAGCAGGTGATCATAGGTAAGCTGCCTAATGGCTTAACCTATTACATCAGGCAGAACACCGAACCTAAAAACAAGGCAGAACTATACCTTGTGAACAAAGTGGGTTCTGTGCTGGAAACGGATGATCAACAGGGCCTGGCTCACTTTACCGAGCACATGGCTTTCAATGGTACGCGCGATTTCCCAAAAAACCAAATGGTTGATTATTTGCAGAAATCGGGTGTGAAATTTGGAGCCGATCTGAATGCTTATACCTCATTTAATGAAACCGTTTATCAGTTGCCCATTCCATCAGATACGGTTAAGATATTTGAAAATGGCTTCAAAATATTAGCCAACTGGGCAGGTTACGTAAGTTTTGACCCTACTGAAATTGACAAGGAACGCGGTGTTGTTTTGGAAGAAGAACGCCTGCGCGGCAAAAATGCACAGGAGCGTTTACAACAACAGGTATTGCCTGTAATATTGAATAACTCGCGCTATGCACTGCGCCTGCCTATAGGTAAGGAGGATATCCTGAAAAACTTTAAGCCTGAAACCATTAAAAGTTTTTACCACGACTGGTACCGTCCCGATCTGCAGGCGGTTATTGCCGTGGGCGATTTTGATCCTAAAAGGGTAGAAGAGCTGATCAAACAGAACTTTTCGCAATTACAAAACCCTCAGGGCGAAAAACCAAGGGAAAAATATACCGTACCCGCAACGCCGGGCACCGTGGTTAAAATAGCTACCGATAAAGAGTTCCCGTATACGCTGGCGCAAATCATCGTAAAACATCCTGGAACAACCACCAAAAACACTGTTGACTACATGCAGCAAATAAGGGAACAGCTGTTTAACCAGATGCTGAACGCGCGCCTGGGCGAGCTGATGCAAAAGGCTACCCCGCCATTTTTATACGGCCGTTCAAGCTATGGTGGTTTCTTTGGCGAGCAGGATGCCTTTACATCTATAGCTGTTGCCAGGCCGGGAGAGCTGGAAGGCGCGGTGAAAGCAGTAGTGGCCGAAACAGAACGCGCCCGCAAATTTGGTTTTACACTTACCGAGTTGGAACGTGCCAAACAGGATGCCCTGGTACAAATAGGCAATGCTTACCGCGAAAAGGATAAAACAAGGTCGGCTAATTTTGTGCAGGAGTACCAGCAAAACTTTTTAACTGGCGAGGCTATTCCCGGTATTGATTATGAATACAATTTTTATGTAAACAATATTGGTAAAATAACCCTTGCCGAAATGAATGCCCTCGCCGGTAAATTCATCAGCGATCAAAACCGGGTGGTTATAGTGGAGGCTCCTGATAAAGAAAAGGACAAATTACCTGACCAAAAAACTATTTTGCAATGGATAGCCACAGCAGGCCAAAATGTAACCGCCTATGTTGATAACGTATCGTCAGATCCATTGCTGAAAAAGCTGCCTGAGGGCACCAAGATCACCAACGAGGTTAAGGATGATGCCATAGGCACTACCACACTAACCTTAGCCAACGGCATAAAGGTAATTTTAAAACCAACCGACTTCCGCAATGATCAGATCCTGATTAACGGCTATGCCTTCGGTGGTACATCATTGGCTAATGATGATGATTATACATCGGCAAATCTGGCTACAGGCATTATCGGTAACAGCGGTATTGCCCAGTTTAACCAGGGGCAATTAGATAAAAAGCTGGCCGGTAAAAACGTAAGCATTTCGCCATACATCAGCGAAATTACGCAGGGTATCAGCGGCAATACCTCACCTGCCGATTTTGAAACAGCCATGCAGCTCATTTACCTGTATTTTACCCAACCGCGTAAGGACAAGGATATATGGCAGTCGCAAATTGACCAAACACGGTCGGTTTTGGCCAACAGGGGTCTTGATCCTACAAGTGTATTTCAGGATACCGTATCGGCAGTGATGAATAATTATAACTTCCGTGGTATGGTTACTACGCTTGCCCGTTTAAATTCAGCATCGCTTGATAAGGCTTATGATTTTTATAAAAGCAGGTTTGCCGATGCCAGCGGCTTTACCTTTAGCCTGGTGGGTAACTTTAATATTGAAACAGTAAAACCATACCTGGAGCATTATTTAGGCGGTCTGCCGTCAACCAACAGTAACGAAACTTTTAAAAACCTGAATATACACCCGCCTGCAGGACTGGTTAGCAAAACGGTAAACAAAGGTGTTGGCGAAAAAAGCAGCGTACAACTGGTGTTCAGCGGCGATTATGAGTATAACGAAGCCAACAACATTCAGTTGGACGCCCTGGAAGAAGTGCTGAACATTAAACTCATAGAGCGCCTGCGCGAGCAGGAAAGCGGTGTTTACGCGCCGGGTGTTAGGGCAAGCTATAGAAAATTGCCTGCCGGCAGGTACAGTATAACCATTTATTTCGGTTGTGCGCCTGAGAATGTGGATAAGCTCATTAACGCTACCATGGAAGAAATAGGCAAGATCAAACAAAACGGGGCACAACCAACCGATATTCAGAAGTTTGTGGCCGAGGAGGCCCGCTCAACAAAAGAGCAGCTGAAAGAAAATATCTTTTGGGCAGGCTACCTGGGATCTTCTTCACAAAACAAGGAAAACCCTGATCAGATCCTGAACCACGTGAGTAACCTCGATCAGGTAACCGTGCAAACCACCAAAGATGCCGCCAACAAATACCTGAACGGCAAAAATCTCATCAAGCTAATACTAATGCCCGAGAAAGCCGAAAAGAAATAAGTTTTCTCCATAAAACAAAAGCCCCGCCTAAAGCGGGGCTTTTGTTTTTTACATCTCTTTCTAAGGTAATAGCCCATGGGGAGGCATTGCATGTAATTACTCACCCGGTCAGCGCTTCGCTGGACCACCCTCTCTTCGCCTTCGGCGGAAAGAGGGGATTGGAAAAAGCTTGTCATTGCGAGGAGGAACAACGAAGCAAGAGCCTCACCCAACTCTCTCCAAAAGAGAGGGCTTTAAATGTTTTTAAAAGTCTCCCCCTTTGGGGGAGATTTAGAGGGGGTTTATTGCCACGCTGCGCTCGCAATGACAAAGTTCTCACCCTCTTTCCGCCGAAGGCGAAGAGAGGGTCGACAAGCGCAGCGATGTCGGGGTGAGTCGTTAAAACAGCCTATCACCCCACTAAACTCAATGCATATTCAAATAAGCCACTGCGGTATCATGCGGTTTATGCACCACAATGCCCACGCATTTGTTGGATGCATCTATCTCGAAAGAAATACCCTTATCCAAATCGGTATATACCTGTACCTTACCGTCTTTGTTCTTATAATCACTGGTGGGTTTCAGGTCGTAGCTTTTTTTAATGTCGGTTTCGGGGCTACCCACACCCATGCCGTCGGCGGTTTTAAACCCGGGTGAGGTGATCAATATTTTTTGGATGCGGCTGATAATCTCATCCTTAGCACCCATATTACGGTGGGCAAAAACGCTAATGCGATACCCTTTAGGGTTATGCCTGGCAAACCAAACCATCAGCGAGCTGCCCATGCCCGCGTCTGAGCTATCCGGCCGGCCCAGGGTGGCACTTACGTTGGCTACATCCTCGCCTAACTGTATATTACCAATGCTTCGGCCGGGTACAATAAGCTGCGTAGTGGTTGTTTTGATTTTGCCGGTGTCCGTACTTGCAGGGCTTGGGGCTACAGAATCGTTAAGCAGTGGTTGTTGCACTTTGCCGGTATCAGCAGATTGACCGGCGGTGCTGTTGTTTTTGGGCGATTGATTACAGGCAAATAAAATGCCGCATAACAGTATTATAAAAGTGTTCCTGATCATATATTAAGTAACGGTGTTATATTTATTTTGTTGGCAAAACTAATTACGCCTAACCAAATTAACATTAATTTGTTCAACTATTCATGGCATCAAAAGGGCAACAGGTTATACAGCAATGGTACAAGCAAAAAAACTGGCAGCAGTTCCCATTTCAGCAGGAAATGGAGGCCGCTTACCTTTCGGGTTATTCGGGCTTGCTGAATGCACCTACGGGCAGCGGTAAAACCTTTGCCCTGTTTTTGCCCTTCCTGGCCGATTTTATCAATAAACACCCCGATACCTATACCACACAAAAAAATAACGGCTTGCTCATGTTGTGGATAACCCCGCTGCGGGCCTTAACCAACGATATCCGCAAAGCTATGCAGGAGGCCTGCGAAGAAATGGGCCTGCCCTGGCACATAGCCACCCGCACAGGCGATACTCCGGCCGCCGAAAAGCAGGCGCTCAAAAGAAAACTGCCCGAAGTGCTGCTCACCACGCCCGAAAGCCTGCACCTGATGCTGGCCCAAAAGGAATATCCCAAAATGTTCAGCCAGCTACAAGTGGTAGTTATTGATGAATGGCACGAGCTGTTAGGCACCAAGAGAGGCGTACAAGTGGAACTGGGGTTGTCTAAGTTGAAAGTTTTGGGAGCGGGTGTGGGGAGAGAGGAGCGAGGAGGGAAGATCATGGAGAGCGAGGAAAGGAGAGAGAATAGCATGGAGCGTGGAGGTAAAAGTGAAATAACAGGGAACGATTTGGATACTATAGCTTCTGTCGCTCCTCGCACTCCGCACCCCACACCTCACATCCCGCTCCGCATCTGGGGCATCAGCGCAACCATTGGTAACCTGGAGCAGGCTGCTGAGGTGTTGTTAGGGAACAACTTCCCGCCCGAGCGCATAAAAATGGTACGGGCCAACCTGGATAAAAAGCTGGATATACGGTCAATCATTCCTGATAATGTGGAGAATTACTCCTGGGCGGGGCATATCGGTTTAAAGCTGCTGCCGCAGGTAATGGAGATAGTGGCCCGCAGCAAAACCACGCTGATATTTACCAATACGCGTTCGCAATCGGAGATTTGGTACCATGCAATTCTGGATAATTACCCGGAGTATGCCGGCATCATGGCCATGCACCATGGCTCATTGGATAACGAACTGCGCAACTGGGTGGAACAGGCCCTGCATGCTGAGGCGCTGAAGCTGGTGGTATGTACATCGAGCCTGGATCTGGGGGTTGATTTCAGGCCGGTTGATACCGTGGTGCAGGTGGGCAGTCCCAAAGGAGTAGCCCGTTTTATGCAGCGGGCCGGGCGAAGCGGTCACCACCCCGGCGCGGTATCAAGGGCGTATTTTGTGCCCACCCACTCGCTTGAGTTGTTGGAAGGCGCCGCCCTTAAAGAGGCCATTAAAAAAGGCATATTTGAAAGCCGCGACCCCATGCTGCTCACCATGGATGTGCTGATCCAGTACATGGTTACGCTGGCCGTATCTGACGGGTTCCGGGCCGAGGAATTGTTTGCCGAAGTAAAAAGCACCTACGCCTTTGCCGATATTACCCGTAACGAGTTTGGGCAGCTGCTGGAATTTATTACCAGTGGTGGAAAAACGCTGGCGCAGTATGATGAATTTTTAAAGGTAGAGGTGGAGAATGGTCTTTACAAAGTAAACAGCCGCCGGGTAGCTATGCGCCACCGCCTCAGCATAGGCACCATTACCAGCGAGTTGAGTGTGCGTGTAAAATGGCTCAGCGGGGGTAGTTTGGGTACTATTGAAGAATCATTCATATCCAAATTAAAGCCGGGCAATACTTTTTGGTTTGCCGGACGAAGCCTGGAATTTATCAGGGTAAAAGAGATGACGGCCTATGTAAAAAAATCAAACTCTACCAAAGGCATTATTCCCAGTTGGAATGGTGGGCGCATGCCGCTGTCGTCGCAGTTGGCGGCTGTATTCAGGGATAAGCTGGATGAGGTAGCGCACGGGGTTGAAAAGGATGAGGAAGTTATAGCCCTCAAACCTTTGTTCAATTTGCAGCAACAGCTGTCGCACCTACCCCAGAGCCACGAGTTTTTGATCGAATCATTTAAATCGCGCCAGGGGCACCACCTGTTGTTTTACCCCTTTGAGGGGCGTTTGGTGCACGAAGGTATGGCATCATTACTGGCCTTCCGCATCAGTAAAATAAAACCGGCCAGCTTCTCCATCGCCATGAATGATTATGGCTTTGAGCTGCTTACCGACGAGGATGTACCCATAGAGCAGGTACTGGAAGATGTTAGCTTTTTTTCAATAGATAATCTGTTAGATGATATTCAGCACAGTCTTAACGCCAATGAAATGGCCCGCCGCCGTTTCCGGGATATTGCCCACATCGGTGGATTGGTATTTACCGGCTACCCCGGGCAGCAGGTTAAGAACAAACATTTGCAGGCATCAACCTCCCTGTTGTTTGAGGTTTTTACCGAGTATGAACCCGATAATTTGCTGATACGGCAGGCCTATAACGAAGCGCTGGCCTTTCAATTGGAAGAATTCAGGCTCCGGGCCGCCCTGCAGCGTATTGACACCCAAACCATCATCCTCAAAACCATTGAGCGCCCAACGCCCTTCGCTTTTCCCATTATGGTTGATAGTTTAGGTCGCGAAAAACTAACCACCGAAACCATGGAAGAGCGCATAGCCAAAATGGCCCGCAGCTATGGCGCCGAAGGCGTAGCCGAACCCGCCGCCCGAAAAACCCGCAAGCCCGGTATCACGAGGAAGAAGGGGTTTTGATGAAAATGTGTCATTGCGAGCGTAGCGTGGCAATCGCGAACTGTACTGAGAGAAATTTGAATAGTTTTTTACTTCTGGCGCAAGTATGAAGCAGAGGTAAAAAGGGGGCTACTTGTGCCTTTTAAAGAGACACAAGTAGCCACTACACTCGCCATCCCCTCATACTTGCGCCAGTAATGAGATCTGTTTAATCCTGGTTCAGACAAATATTCGCGATTGCTTCGTACCTCGCAATGACGCGCTGAGAGTTGTTTGTACATTTCAAATCCGTACATCTATAATAATTTCCCCGAGGTTTTTACCTTTGCCATTATGGAAACAATAGCCTGGCATGATTTTGAAAAAGTAGAATTAAGGGTGGGCACTATCCTGGAAGCCGCAGATTTTCCCGAAGCCCGTAAACCCGCCATTAAGGTAAGGGTTGATTTTGGCGAGTTCGGCATTAAATGGTCGAGCGCGCAGATCACCAAACACTACACCAAAGAAACATTGATTGGCCGCCAGATAGTAGGGGTAATCAATTTCCCCAAAAAACAGATCGGCAAGTTCATGTCGGAATTTCTGGTGACCGGGTTTGCGGATGAAAACGGCGATATTGTTTTGGCTGCTGTTGATAAACCTGTGCCTAACGGCAGAAAACTTGTTTAAATGAAATATATCAGTTTTGAGGACGAGCCCTCTATTTCGCCCGATGATTTTTTTATGGGCGAAGCTTTGAAAGAGGCACGTTATGCCCTTGAAGAAGATGAGATACCCATTGGTGCTATTGTGGTGCATGGCGGCAAGATCATAGGCCGGGGGCACAACTTAACCGAACGGCTTAATGATGTATCGGCCCATGCCGAAATGCAGGCGCTTACGGCTGCGGCCAACTCTATGGGAGGTAAATACCTGCAAGGCTGTACCTTATATGTAACTATGGAACCCTGTGTTATGTGCGCGGGTGCATCGTACTGGTTTCAGGTAAGCCGCATAGTTTTCGGCGCTTATGACACCAAGCTTGGTTTTGGCAGACTTAATCAAAAAATAACGCATCCTAAAACGGTAATTACCAGTGGTATCCGTGAAAATGAATGCTCGGAACTGGTTAAAAACTTTTTTAAGGGGAAGCGGAAGAAATAATAACTAACCTCTATTATTAAACATCATTGTTAAAATGCACGGATATGATTATGACTTTATCTGAAGTAAAACAGCAAGTTGATATATTAGCGGCTAAAATTGGTGCTCCCGAAAGACTGTTGCCTGAATATGGTAGTGCTTCTATGGAAGCTCAGCCATTCATAGAAATAGATGCAAATGGGCAATTATATCTTTTAGCCAATGAACGAGGTAAAGAAATTTTTCGTCATATTGCTTTGAATATGGACGACTTGCTTTATCAGGTTTTTAGTAGCATTACCCAGGCAATGGCTGTTAAATATGAATTGGTAAACAGAATTAACGGCCAATATTCAAGGAAAGTATGGTTTGTTGAGCAGGAAAGATTGCTTGGAATATTAAATGCAGAATGGAAATTAAAAATGCATAATAGACATCAACAATTACTGAAAGGGAATTAGTTTGATGGCTTCCGATGCTTCTATCAGATTAAATATTAGTATCATATTATAAATGAATACATAGCGGGGAGGAATAGTCATTGGCTTGCGAAAAGTACCCATTATTCAATAAATAACCGCATGCCAACTAAGACACAATACTGACAAACTTTTTAGAACAAAAACTGCATTCATCTCTTATATTTGTTACGTCACAACATTAAACTTTTAAACTTTAATAATAAAAATTATGGCATTTACACTACCGGCGTTACCTTACGCTACCGATGCTTTGGAACCGCACATTGATAAACTGACCATGGAAATTCACCATGGCAAACACCACCAGGCTTACGTAACCAACTTAAACAAAGCGTTGGAGGGTAAACCTGAGGCTGATAGCAGCATTGATGACATCATCAAAAATATTTCAAAATTCCCGGCCGCTGTACGTAACAACGGTGGTGGTCATTATAACCACTCTTTATTCTGGACTTTGCTTTCTCCAAACGGAGGCGGCGAGCCAACCGGTGCTTTAGACGAAGCTATTAAAAGCACTTTCGGTTCATTTGCCGATTTTAAAACTAAAGTTTCTGAAGCTGGTGCAACCCGCTTCGGTTCAGGCTGGGCCTGGTTAATTGTTACTGCCGATAAAAAACTGGCTATCACTTCAACCCCTAACCAGGACAACCCATTAATGGACATCGCTGAAGTAAAAGGTACACCAATTTTAGGTATCGACGTTTGGGAGCATGCTTACTACCTGAAATACCAAAACCGCAGACCAGATTACTTAGCAGCTATCTGGAACGTGATCAACTGGAAACACGTTGCCGAGCTTTACGCAAAAGCAACTGCTTAATTTTATTAAGCTCTTATAAACAAAAAGCGGCCGGGTTTACCCGGCCGCTTTTTGTTTGATAGGATTTGTACATCATAGAACCTTACAACTCCACGCGTCATTGCGAGGTACGAAGCAATCTCTATGCTGTACAGAGCGGTTATAAATGCTTAATCTGCCTGTGTAGAGATTGCTTCGTACCTCGCAATGACGCGTTTTTTAAACCCGCTCCCCCGCACTTTCTCACCCGCACCACTCCACACCTTCCAATAATATTTAGTAAATTTGTATACACCAGCCCGGTTTTCTTTTTCAGAAATCCGGGCTGTTTGGTTAAGGCCGGGAGCAAGCCGAAAGTTCATTGATTTTGAGTTTAGGTTATTGTATATCAGCTTATTAAAGTTTTTAAACCTTGTGATAATTGATCAAAAAAGTATTAAAAGCGATGAATAACGGCTGATTTTGCCTGATTTTTGCTCTTTTTTGCCTGTTTTTTGAACAGAATTATGTTAAAATAGCACTTTAAAAAGTTTTTGAACAATATCAGGTTGTTTGGAGTTTTTAGTATGACAGTTTTTTGTTAACACCTGCTTATTCTGTAAATTTATTTAAATCGTACCCATCTCATGAAAGCCATCGTATTAGAAGCCGCCGACAAGCCACTGGTATATAAAGAAGTTGAAAAACCAACCCTCGCCACGGGCGAAGTGCTGATTCATATCAAAGCCGCCGCCCTGAACCGCCGCGATTACTGGATAACCATTGGCAAGTATGCCGGCATTAAATACCCAACCATTTTAGGATCAGACGGGGCAGGCATCGTGGCCGAGGTGGGCAGCGAGCAGGATAAGGGATGGCTTAACAAGGAGGTGATCATCAACCCAAGCAATAACTACGGCCAAAGTGATGATTACCAGGGTGCCGATTTTAAAATACTGGGTCTGCCTGATGATGGCACCTTTGCCGAATACGTAAAAACCCGTGCAGAATATCTTCACCCCAAACCGGCTCACCTAAACTGGGAACAGGCAGCCGCTATTCCGTTGGCGGGCTTAACAGCTTACCGTGCCCTGTTTACCAAAGCTAAAGCTAAAAAAGGCGATACGGTTTTAATTTCGGGTGTTGGCGCCGGCACGGGCGCGTTTGCCCTGCAATGGGCTGTTGCTGCGGGCTGTAAGGTATTTGTAACCTCGGGCAGCGCCGATAAAATTGAGCGTGCCAGGCAATTAGGTGCAGCAGCGGGTGTAAATTACAAAGCGCAGGACTGGGCCGAGCAGCTGAAACTTATGGCTCATGGTTTTGATATTATTATTGACAGCGCCCTGGGAGCAGGTTTTGCCAAATTCCCCGACCTTTGCAACCCTGGTGGCCGCATGGTGATATTTGGTGCAACCACAGGTGATATCCCTCATCTTGACGGGCGTAAAATTTACTGGAAACAGCTGCAATTATTAGGCACCACTATGGGTACGCATGATGATTTTGTTGCCATGCTCAATTTTGTGAACAAGCACAAGATAGTGCCGGTGGTAGATGAGGCTTTCCCCTTACAGGATGCGCAAAAGGCTGTTGAAAAAATGGGTAGTTCCTCACAATTTGGTAAAATTGTACTGCTAAACCTGTAACCGCATACATTCAATTTTAGGTTTATAGATTGATTGCCCCATAATCTACTAATTTTGTGGACTTATTTTAGGCATGATCAAGAAACCCATAGACCTGCTGCTGAAAGAATCGGCAGAAGAAGGCGAACATTCATTAAAACGCACACTTGGCCCGGTTAACCTTATTCTGATCGGGATAGGTATTATCATAGGGGCGGGTTTGTTCTCGTTAACAGGTATAGCCGCAGGGCAGCATTCGGGCCCGGCGGTAACCATATCATTTTTAATTGCTGCAGTGGGCTGTACCTTCGCGGCGCTTTGTTATGCCGAGTTTTCGGCCATGATACCGGTTGCGGGTAGTGCCTATACTTATTCATATGCAACAATGGGCGAGCTTTTTGCCTGGATCATAGGTTGGGACCTGGTGCTGGAATATTCTGTCGGGGCAGCCACGGTGGCCATTAGCTGGTCGCAGTACCTCACTAAGTTTTTATCCTGGTTTGATCTGTACCTGCCGCCACAATTAACCCTGTCGCCTTTTGAAACGGCCAAGGCTGCCAACGGCGATTTGGTTAGTGGTATTATTAACCTGCCTGCGGCACTCATCGTGATTTTGGTTACCAGTATCATTATCAGGGGCACAAAGGGTTCGGCTTTGGTTAATGCTATTATTGTGACTTTAAAGGTAGGCGTAGTGCTAGTATTTATAGCAGTAGGTTGGTCGTTCATCAACCCGCAGAACTATCATCCTTATATACCTCAAAATACCGGTGTTTGGGGCGATTACGGCTGGTCGGGCATATTGAGAGGGGCCGGTTTGGTTTTCTTTGTGTTCATCGGGTTCGATGCAGTATCTACCGCCGCACAGGAAGCTAAAAACCCACAGCGTAATATGCCTATTGGTATCATTGGCTCGCTGGTGGTTTGTACCGTTCTGTTCGTGATCTTTGCACACGTAATGACGGGGATGGCTAACTATAAAGAGTTTATAGGCTCAGGCGCACCTGTAGCTATTGCCATTGAAAAAACACATTACCAGTGGTTAAGCAAGGCTATTGTACTCGCTATATTGATAGGATATACATCGGTAATTTTGGTTGATCTGCTGGGGCAATCACGGGTGTTTTTCTCCATGTCAAAAGATGGTTTGCTCCCAAAAGCATTCTCAGATGTTCATCCTAAGTTTCGTACACCCTGGAAATCAAATATACTACTGTGTAGCTTTATAGCCTTGTTTGCAGCCTTTGTTCCTATACGTGTGGTAGGCGAAATGACCAGTATTGGCACCTTGCTGGCCTTTGTGATGGTTTGTGCGGGTGTACTTATTTTACGTAAACAGCAGCCCAATGTACACAGGCCGTTTAAAACCCCTTTTGTACCTTTGGTACCCATATTAGGCATATTGGTTTGCTTTGCCATGATGACATTTTTACCCGGCGATACCTGGCTGCGATTAATAATCTGGCTGGCTATAGGTTTGGTTATATATTTCACCTACGGTAAAAAGAACAGCGTAATACGCAAAAGACTTGCGGCCAAACAGGGATAACTTTCATGACTGAGGATATATTAAAATTAAGAATTGAGCAAATAAAGTGGGAAACCAAGGATACCGCTACCTTTTATTTAAGTAATGTTTCCGGCAATCCTGTTCCGTATAAAGCGGGGCAGTTTATTACCCTGATATTTAATCATCGCAATGAGGAAATTCGTCGTTCGTACTCCTTAGGGTCGTCGCCTGATGAGGCACATTTGGCCATTACCGTGAAGCGGATTACCAATGGCGAAATATCCCGCTTTATGCTGGCCAAAGAGCACCCCGGCGATATCTTAACTGCACTTGCCCCGGCAGGCCGTTTTACGGTAAGCGGTTTTGAGGAGGAAAAAGATCTTTTATTTTTTGCGGGAGGAACAGGCATCACGCCTATATTTTCGCAGATCAAGTATATATTAAAGCGCCCGGGAAAAAGCAGGCTTACTCTTATTTACAGTAACCAGGATGCCAATTCTATTGTATTTAAGCAAGAGTTGAACGCCCTGGCAGCACAGCATGCCGATAGGTTTAAGATTATCTATCTGCTCAGCAGCGAAGCTAATCGCCTCAATACCGACAGGGTTGAAAAGCTGACCAAACAAATTGTGCAGCAGGATTTGAACAAGGCTGAGTTTTATCTCTGTGGTCCTTTTCCGTATATGCGTATGATCAGGTTTGCCCTGGTATATATGGGGCTTGATCCGGGCCAGATACGCCGTGAAAATTTTGTACTGGAAACCGTAGCAGTTACCAGCAGCACCGTTAATTTTCCGCCCCGCAATATCCGCATCCGCTTTAAAAACGAAGTGCATGACCTTGCCGTTGGCGAAAACCAGTCTATATTACAGGCCGCCCTGCAAAACAACGTGACCTTGCCTTATAGCTGCCGTAATGGGGTATGTTCTACCTGTACAGCTAAATGTACCAGCGGCAAAATAGAAATGGTGAAAAACGATGTACTCACCGATGTTGATATGGCCGAAGGCTGGATACTCACCTGTACCGGACACCCCGTAAGCGATGATGTGGTGATAGCTTTTGATTGAAAAGGCATGGCATATAGCAACTCACCTGCCCGTGCGTAGCAATGGGCGGGTGAGTTGATAAAATAGCAGCTTATTTCAATTTAAAGTGATAGCCCAATTTAAGCGACAAGGCATCCTGAATAAGGCGATTACTGTAGTTATCATATTTGACCCCGATGTCTATACCGTTTTTAAGCTTTATGCCCAACGATGGTGTGTACACAAATGATGAATTACGGTTAGATGTAAGTCCAACGCCGGCTTCCCCGCCTAAGTAAAAGATATTGGCCAAGTGTAAACGCAAACCAACTTTAACAGGTATTACATTCTGTACACTATGGTTTGTGTTGTAGTATACGTTGCCTGCGTTGTCCTGAATACCGTAGGTAGAGTAATATGATTTGAACATATGTGTGTAACCTACCGAAAACGTAGCGTCAACACTGCTGGATAATGGCTTATACAAAGTAACATCGCCACCCAGGATATGATTGTCAGATGATTCTATGCTTGCGCCTGGATTAATGCTCACACCCAATTCAAGGTCATCACTTTTATGCGCGGCCTTGTGCGAGCTTAATTTGCGTGCACCAAAGCCATAGGCCAGCCGCAGTGCAATGTTTTTAGTGGCCTTGTCTTTGGTATAGTCCTCATATTTCAGGCTCAGGTCAATGCCGTTTTTAAAAGCCAAGCCAATAGCAGGGGAATACAAGAATGAGGTGCCCCATTGCTCAAAGGCAAAGCCTGCACCTGCTTCGCCGCCTAAGTAAAGGTTGTCAGCCACAAAATATTTAAGGCCCAGCTTAACCGGAATTACGTTGTATGGGCTGCCGTACTGGTTGTAACCTGCAAAATGGTCCTTCTCAAAAAAATGGCTGAAGCCGGTGGTGAATGTTCCAGCCCAGCGTTGGTTAAAATCCTTCTGTACGCGTATATCGCCGCCTAAGGCATATTTAAAGGGATCAGAGGTAGATACCCCGGCATCAATACCAAAGCCTATGCGCCAGCTACTTCTTTGGGCGTGTGTTGTGGTGGTACTTAATACAGTCAGGATAAAAAGTAATGAAAATAGGTGTTTCATGAAGTGTAATTGATTTATAAATAATAGGTTGTATGAGGGTTAATCGGCAGGTAAAAAATCAAGCGCCTTTTTTATGGTGAGCGCGCTGATGCCAAAGGCTATATACGCAGCCTGCTGCTGATTTTTAAGCAGATAGGAGATGAACAGTACAATAAAGAAAACGCTGAGGATACTCAGCAAAACGCATTTAATAAGCCGTGCATCGGTACTGTTTAACTCCTGCGGTGCCTGATAATTGCGGAGACTGGTGATAGTACTTTTTAGCAATACCAGGGCAAAAAGCAGGGACATCCCGAGGGCTTTCGGTAACACTTGCCACATCAGCAGGCTGTAAATAATAAATAAGGACCCTGTCAGCAAAAATAGCATCAGTACAGCAAGCGCTGTTTCACGAACTCTTTCCATAATTGTTGTTTTTTAAGCATGTGACAACAACTATGGCTTTTACCCCTACGCACCGGAGCAGTATTATTTGCCTAATTTAAATCGGTACCCCAGGCGCAGGGCAATTTGTTTGTACGATGTTTGTAAGCCATAATCTTCAAATTTAATTCCGGTTTCGAGCCCGCTTTTAAAGCTAAACCCGGCAGACACTGCATACATCAGTGCGCGATAAGATCTGGCGGATATTTGAATGCTTTCATTTGGATATTGGCCGCTGTACAAGTCCCTTTCATTAAACAAGCCAAATGCTTCACCTACTTCGCCTGCTATAAAAAAGGTTTTACCAGTTTTTAACCTGATACCTGCTTTTATCGGAATTATTTTAATTGGCGCATAAATATAAGAAGGAGTTTCGTTGCCATAATTTATAGAATTTCCTGTAAAATAAGTGTAACCGGCAGAGAATGTTCCCGTAAGATGCTCTCCCAAATCACGATGGGTGAACAATTCAGAACCAGAAACCCTGCCGCTATGAGGGGAGTCCCAGCCAGAACCGTTTGTGACCGCGGCCCCCAGATACCAGGCGCTGGAATTGTCGGGTGTTTTTGGAGCGGGTTTAAAAACAGAATTGAAGGCGATGCCTGCTTCCCAACCTAACCACTTCTTAATGTGGTAAGCAGAGGCAGTAGGTGGGAAAGGTTGGGCGAATGTTGGATTATAGTTAGGGAGGTTATTAATATTTTTATATCCGGATGCTTGAAATGCATCGCTGCTGTTGTAGCGGTTAAATGTTGGGCCCGCTACCAGGCTTAGATTTTTTGAAAGCTGTACGTTTAGTAACAGTTTGCCTTGCTCCAACCGGCCATCCCAGGAGCCGGCATCAACAAAATGGTAGGCTACTTCTGCAGAAACGTATACCTTTTTACTCAGCATAAAATCATGACCTATGCCAAATCCGATGGTGTACAATTTTTCATCCGGACTTATGTTAATGCCTATCAGCGCTTCAGAGTAAAAACTATGTGTGCCGGTTTTAAAGGATATATTGGTGTTGGTTAAATCGCTGGTTGACAGGGTTGCTTTGTAGAAACCGTTTCCTATAATATTTATTAAACCAATGCTGATTCCTTTAGATGTATCGGCAATATTAACCAGGCCTATTTGTACTCCTTTTAGTTTATGAGTAGAGTTATTTAAAAAAGAAGCTTGTAGCCCAGACATTTGTTCCTCGGCTTTGTTAATAAAACCGGCCAATTGTACCCCTTTTACGGTATCAAGAGCCCGATTATGTACCCCCGCCGCCTGCACACCGGTAACTGTACCGCCCACCAGGTTAAACACGCCTGCAAGCTGCAGGTATCTGGAATCCATTTTATTGATGTTGAAAAGGCCACCAAACTCCAAACCATTAACGCCTGCAGTGTAGCCGCCTATGAGGTTTAATGAAAACTTGTTCACTACCTGCGGACTAAACATGCCATGTGAACTTAAGCCTGGCGTAAGCGATACCTGGAACGGTCTTTTGGCAAAAAAATCCGGAATATTCAGGCTCTGGATACGTTGTTTTGCGGATGAAAACAAATGCCCTATAGCGGTTTTTTCGACCCGGTTACTTTTATTGCTGGTGTTGTTGTAGGCTTCAGATTGCGATCGGCTACTGATAGATACGCTTTGTAAAAAATTAATGGAAGTATCTTTATAAGCCAGCTTGCTGGCGGTTAAACTAATTTGCCCCGGATTATCGGCCTTAAACTTTAGCTTAAAATAGCCATGTTCGTCGGTTAAAACCGAGGTTAGCTGTTCTTTAATATAAACGCTGGCATTCATCAGGCGTTCACCAGTGCGTTCATCCACTACCAGGCCGCTAATGGAGTAAGTGTTGTTATCATTAGTGATGTCGGTGTTTTGTAGGGAAAGATTAGGGAGGATGAGGTCAATAATGATATGGTCATTCAACTCTTTAAATTCATATTTGCCGTGAAGCAATGTGGCCATAATTTCCGAAACAGTATGGTTGGTTGCGGTAAGGGTAACCAGGCTATCCTGCGGCAACACCCTGCCGTTATAGGCAAAATAGAATTGCCCTTGCTTACCTATCTGGTACAATGCATCGGCCAGGCGGGTATGGTTAAAATTTATAGTTATGCGTTTGTTGAGCAAACCCTGGGCCTGTGTTTTACCAATGCAAAGCATCATCAGTAAAACTACAGGTATTAGTTTGCGCATTTGTGATAAGGTGTTAGTAGAAGTTTTTGTCATTAAAGCTGCAGGCTTATTTAAGTATTATGCGGTCGTTTTTGTGTTCAACTGTAATTTTAAATGTATGGCTGATCACTTTCAGAATATCATCCAATGAATCGTCGGTTTTAAAAATAGTGTTTAAGGGGAGTTGGTTCAGTTCTTTCCGCTCTATAACAATATGACTGCTGTAAGCTTCATTTAATACCTGCACCATACGGCGCAGCGGTACGTTATCGGCTACAAACTCCTTGCTCCGGTAGTAGTTGTATAATTTGTCGGGGCTATTTTCCTTAACCAGTTTATTATCATTGGGCCGAATAAGTGCCATTTCGCCCGGTTTAAGTAATATGTTATATTGACCCTGGCTTACCTGTACAATACCGGTTTCCACAATCACTTCAACAAAACCATTTTTGTTTTTAACGTTAAACGATGTGCCAACTACCTTGATGGTAGTATTACCGGTGTTGATAATAAAGGGCTGGGCCTTATTGGGCGTAACACTAAAAAATGCCTCACCTTTCAACAAATCAACATTACGGTGCGCACCACTGAATGTATGCGGATAACTAAGCAGCGCGTATTTGTTGAGCGTAACAACAGACCCGTCTGAGAGGGTATCGCTTTTTACGGCTTCCTGTGTAGCAAACTCGACTTTGCTATTGCTATGTTTTACAAAATAGAGCCAGGCACAACCTGTTACCAGTAAAACGGTCGCCGCAATTTTTAACCAGTTATACCTGTTAGGCATGGGTACAACCTTTGTACGCATAGCGGCCCTTTGTTTTACCTTTTGCAGGGAGGCCCGGGCATCAATATCAGGGTCGGCTGTGAAGTTTTTGCTGCTGTCCCATATTAGCCTGAATTGTTCAAAGCGGTGTTCGTTGGCAGTATCGATGGCCCGCCATTCCTCCACTTCACGTGCCTGCGCAACCGATACTTCCTTGAGCAGGTAACTGATCAATAGCTCATCATTTATATGTAAATGTTTCTTCATGCTAATAATTTAATTAATAACCATATCATGAGCGGCAGGTAGTCTGCCAGTTGTAGCCTGAGCCTTTTTAGTGCTTTGCCCATCTGGTTGTCTACAGTTTTTATGGAGATACCCAGTTGTGCCGCTATTTCCGCGTATTTCAGTTCTTCAAAACGGCTCATCTGGAAAATGGCGCGGCATTGTTCGGGCAGATCATTGATGGCTTTATACAATCGCTTTTCAAATTCCCGGTACTGCAGCTTATCAAGCGGATGTTGTGTTTTTTCCTCTTCCATCTTGTAATAGGTGTGGGTTTGATATTTCTGTTTTACCTTATGGTGTTTAAAATAATTCATGCATTCGTTATGCACCGAGCGATAAAGGTAGGCCTTGAGTGATGTATGGATGGCAACGGGTTCCTGCCTTTCCAATATCTTTAAAAAAACATCCTGCACCATTTCATCGGCCACGGTGCTGTCATTAACCAGGGTGAGGGCATAATGGTGCAGCGCCGCGTAATGATCAAGATAGATTTGGTCAAAATCCTGATATTCTGCATTTAAATGCAGCATATAGGGTGAATTATGGGAGTGATCTGTTTGCAAAGTTTGGGTTTAAAAGTAATACTTTAACTTTTATTAACCAGCAGACAACAACAGCAGCATAAACCCCTATGCCGATATGAAATTTTTTTTAATCGGGAATGATTAAACAAAAAAGCGGCCTCACCATATTGGCAAAACCGCTTCCTCCTATTTATCATTAACTCAATTACAAATGCTTTTTGAATGTTTGGTTAATATATGCCAGTTCTTCGGCAGTAATATTAATATCTATTGCTTTGGCGTTGTCAATAGCCTGGGCTGCGTTGCGGGCGCCGGCCAAGACCACCGTGATACCCCGCTGAAGGGTTGTCCAACGTAACACTAATTGTGACAGGCTGGCTCCTTTCTGATCTGCCAGCGGACGAATAGCATCTAAAAACAGGTTTACCTGGTCAACCGGGAACTGGTTAAAATAGCCATTGCGGTGATCATCGTTATTTAGTTTAAAGCCGGTTTTGTATTTGCCCGTAAGCAAGCCTCGCTCCAGTGGACTGTAAGCTATAATGCTGATGTTGTTTTGCAGAGCATAAGGCACAATATCGGTTTCAATAGCGCGGTTAAGCATACTGTAAGGTAACTGGTTTGATGCCAGCTGTAAGGTTTGCTGTGCTGTTTGCAGCTGTTGCAGGTCATAGTTGCTAACGCCTGCTGCCCTGATCTTGCCTTGATGTATCAGCAACTCCAATGTTTCCATGGTTTCGGCAATGGGGGTGGTAGCATCGGGCCAGTGAATTTGCAGCAGGTCAATATAATCGGTATCTAACCTTTTTAAACTGGCTTCTACCTCCCGGATGATGCTATCCCTGCCCGCGTATTTATAAACCGGGATCTTGTTGCCACTGTCATCAGCAGCATCAAAAAAGTATTCGCCTTTTCCGTTATTGCTTTGGTCCCAAACCAAGCCAAACTTAGTTAATAGTTGCACTTTATCGCGGCTTAAACCGGTTATGGCTTTTCCAACCAGTTGTTCGCTCCGGCCAAAACCGTAAAAAGGAGCGGTATCAATAGTAGTTACACCATGATCAACTGATGCCTGTATGGCTTTGATCGATTCCGGTTCTTCGTTACCGCCCCACATATTACCGCCAATGGCAAATGCCCCGTACGTAATGGTTGAAAGCTGTAAATCGGTATTTCCTAATTTTCTGTATTCCATTTTATCGGCCTGTTGTTATTTACCCACGGGCTGGGTTTTGTAAATGATGATATCGCCATTGCGCAGATCATTGGTATTGTTTATAAAGTTTTGGATGTGGGGCTGGGTGTTATGCAGCTCCAATCCGGCGGCATCGCTCCATTCTTCGTGAAAAATAAACGTGTCGGGATCGCTTTCAACCTGGTGTAAGTCATATTGCAGGCAGGCAGCTTCTTTTGTGGAGTGGCTAACCAGTTCCAGCAAATGTGTTTTTAAAATTTCGGCCTGGCCGGGTTTGCTTTTAATTATTGCAGTTAAGTAAATGCTCATGTTTTGATGTTTTATTGGTGATGAAAGTTTTAGTTAAATGATCTGTGTAAATACCCAGATCACGCTGAATGTCGGCATTCTTTTCTACATCGTGAAAGTGCAGGCTTTCCAGCGGAGTCATACCGGTAAAGGCATTCATACGATGAAAGCCGAACAAAGCCCCATCATCAACATTGGTTTCGTTAAAAAACTCGTTGGGTAAGGTAAAGGCTTCTTTGGGAGCATTCCATGAGCTGGTAACCATATACTGTTTGCCATGCAGCATACCGCCTGTTCCATAATTAATTGCGGGGTTGGCAGCAGAGCGGCCATCGCTATGATAAATCCCTTTGGCATGACCTTCGGTAAATACTACGTCGATGTATTTTTTTAGCCCGTGCGGAACCTGGAACCACCAGATAGGGGTGTGGTATATAACCACATCGGCCCAAACGTAATTTTCAACCTCCTGTGCAGGGTCGTAATCATCATTAATATCGGTGTAGCGTACTTCAAAATCAGGGTTGTTCTCAAAAAAATCAACGGTAGTTTCGGATATGGTTTTGTTAAACCTTCCGCCTGAATGGCCAAATTTTTGGCCTCCGTTTATTACAAATATTTTCTTCATTGTGTTGTTGTTAATTTTACAACACAAAATTACGCCAGACTTAACTACTATAAAAATAACTTAACTTATAGGTTTGTATCATAATTATAATAGTTTGTTAGCTTGATTCTATTAGAAAGGAATAGCGTTGTTGTTAGCCAGCTGGCTAACAACAACGCTATTGAGCATGAAAAAATGAGCCGTTTAAAATTGAATTTTTACTTTTTCCACTCGTTATCAACCATTCGCCATATATGAAGCGGATTGGCATTTTGCAGGGCCGGTGGCAACAGGCTATCCGGCCAGTTTTGATAGCAAACCGGGCGTATCCAGCGTTTCACCGCGTTGATGCCAACGGCAGTAAAACGGCTGTCAGTTGTAGCGGGGTAAGGGCCGCCGTGTACCATGCTGGCGCAAACTTCAACACCGGTTGGTGCGCCATTAAATAATATGCGGCCGGCTATAGATGGTAACAGATCAACCAGTTTGGAGTGATTTTCCAGGTCCTGAATTGTGCCCATTACCGTAGCGGTAAGCTGCCCCGATACAGATTTTAATACGGTGATCAATTCCTGCTCGTCTTTACAGCTCACCATTAAAGAGTATGGTCCAAAAACCTCCTCATGCAATAATGGGTTGGCTAAAAAGGTTTGACCGCTAACCTGGGCTATAATAGGCCTGGCTTCTATATCATGGGTTTCTGTGGCTGATTGCTGAATTACCGTAACTCCATTTTGCTCAAGAGCGGCATGGCTCTTTTTTTCATAAGCAGCGTGGATACCGGCGTGCAGCATTTTGGCTGGCTGTACATCTTTAATGCGGTTACTTAAATGCTCCAGAAAAGAGTGCAGAGCCGGGCTTTCCACGGCCAGCATTAACCCGGGGTTGGTACAAAACTGCCCCATACCCAAAGTAATGGAACCCGCATATTGCGCAGCCAGATCAACGGCATTATTTTGTAGGGTATCGGGTAAAAATATAACCGGATTTATACTACCCATTTCCGAAAAAACAGGTATTGGATTTTTTCTTTGTGCCGAATAATCAACCAAAGCTTTGCCGCCCACGGTTGAACCAGTAAAACCTACCGCAGCAGTATGTTCTGCTTGTACCAGGGCTTTGCCGCTTTCAAATGAAGTACCATGCACGTGTTGAAAAACATCATCGGGCATGTGGCAATTGGCAATAGCTTTTTTAATGGCCTGGTAAACCATTTCTGAGGTTTCGGCATGAGCAGGGTGCGCCTTAACCACAACCGGGCAACCGGCAGCAAGCGCACTGGCTGTATCGCCGCCCGCGGTTGAGTATGCAAACGGGAAATTACTGGCCCCAAAAACAACAACCGGCCCCAGCGGGATGAGCATTTTTCTTACATCAGGTTTGGGGAGCGGGGTTCTGTCGGGCATGGCGGTATCAATGGAGGCTTCTACCCAACTGCCCTCGCGCAGCATGTTGGCAAACATACGCAGCTGCCCGGTGGTACGGGCGCGCTCTCCTGTTAAACGGGGAATTGGCAGGTTAGTTTCTTCCGCAGCTTTTTGTAAAAGGGCATCACCCAGGGCTTCAATCTCATTGGCTATGGTATCTAAAAATGCGCTTTTTTCTTCGATGCTCTTTTTTTGGAAAATTTCGAACGCAGCATGGGAGCGCTGCATTACCTGGTTTATTTCTTCAACGGTGCTTTCTTTAAATTGGCTGGTCATGGCAGATGTTAAAAGGTGCTTTATATATAACACATGCAAGTGTTATATATTTTAACAAATATATTTAAACAGGGTTCAATATAATTCACAAATACTATCCTTTAATGCTATGATTCTAACATAGGTTGAATAAGGGATTGTTATCGGGGAATATGTAATGAATTTTTCTTACTGAGCTATTAGTAGAACTACAGCCAGCCATTTGGCGACAGCATGTTATGTGAAAAAAATAATTTGATGAGTCAGGCATCAAATTAAATGTTGATTTAGGTTAACAGGGTACAGTTATCGTGTGCTTTCTACGGTGTATACAAAGCTGTCGGCTTTGTAATAACCCAGGTTGTATTCAATTGGTCTTTCGCCCTGGTCAAAAACAAATCTTTTGCGCAGTAATACGGCACTGCCAACACCAACCCTTAGTTTATCGGCAATAAAAGTGCTGGCTGCTTTTGCGCTGATCTCTTCTTTTGATAAGGTGGCAATAACGGAATGTTCCTGTTCAAGCATTTCATACAATGGCCTTTTAAAATCCTCATCGCCGGTGAGGCCAACCCGGGGGTGAAAGTAGGATGCAAAATATACAAATGGTTCGTCCGAGCGGCCCCTAACGCGTTCCATCTTTAATATCTTACGATCGGTTTTTATTTCAAAAAATTTGGCCAGTATTTCATCCGGGTATACCCAGGTAACATGCAGCTCAAAATTTTTAATGGGTATGCCCCGGAGCGCCATCTCTTGCGAAAAACTTAACCAGTTATTTGACTTGGAGCTAACGGCAGCCTGGGCTACTTTGGTACCGAATCTTTTTTTGCGAACCAGGAGTCCTTCAAAAACCAGTTTGTTAATTGCCTGTCTTAAGGTTGTACGTGATATGGCCAGCTTTTTGGCAAGATCAACCTCGTTAGGCAAAAGTTTTCCTTCCTGGTATTCATCCTCTGCTATTAGCTTTCTTAAAAGGGCTTCCGCCTGTACATGTAAAGGGATAGGGCTTTTATGGTCTATAGCGTATTTCATTTATCTGAGTAAATTACAATAATAACTATTTTAATTAATAAGTTTATTTGTTACTACATAAAGACGCATCCGAATAGGTTTTATTATTGAGTGCCTGTATATTTGGCTGCAAAAATAAATTAATTTGAAAATTATTTGAATAGTTAAATTATTTATATGTTTGTACATAATAAATATCACGTCAAATTATTTTTTCTCTGTTTTATAAAAAAGATGACCTGCTGAATTTTTATAAATATAATCTAATATGTTCATACATTATTACAAATAAATGAATTTTAATCAACCTAATGCAAATAATTCCGATCGGCAGGAAACTGACGGAACTTTGTTTCGGAAAACTTCTCAATATTTAATGTCCGTAAAATTAAACGGGCCGGATACCGCGCAGCACGAATACAATATTTATCCCGTAAGTTCATTAGGGCCGGGCAAAATTTTTAACGGATTTAATTCCCTGGCTGATTATATCGCCAATCAAAAAACAATTATAATTGACGGATACGTTGGCGTTTTCTGGAGCAGGATTATAGCCGCCTTAAATGAATGCTTCGCTGCAAAAGGTTTAACTGTTAACTGGATTGAAACATCGGCTTATTTAAAAACAGCAGAAGAGGTTGAAGCCTTGGTTAACCCGTTTTTAGGAACAACCGATTCTGTTTGGGGAACCAAATGCACCCTTGAGCTTCATGATCTGTATGAGGTTGATAAACTTGCCAAACAAATCCCCGATAGCAAGTACGATATTAATATTGTAATTGGTCCCGGCGCTTTATTAAGCGGCTGGAACGCTCCGGTAATTTACATTGACCTGCCTAAAAATGAATTGCAGTTCAGGATGCGTGCAGGCACAGTTACTAATTTGGGTGCTATCCAGGTTGAGGAACCATTTAACATGTACAAACGTTTTTATTTTGTTGACTGGGTTTTGCTTAATGCGTATAAAAAACAAAATCTTGATAAAATAACAGTAATAGCCGATGGCCAGTGGCCTGATGTCATTAACTGGATGCATGTTGCCGATTTTAAGGCAGGCTTAAACCACATGAGCCAATCGGTAATCAGGGTTAGGCCCTGGTTTGAACCCGGAGCCTGGGGCGGACACTGGATACGCGAGCACATTAAGGGTATTAATAAAGATGTAGTTAATTATGCATGGTCGTTTGAATTGATAGTGCCCGAGAATGGGCTGGTATTTGAAAGCGACAATTACCTGCTTGAGGTATCATTTGATTTTCTGATGTTTCATAACCAGGCACAAATATTAGGTGCTCATGCCTTGAAATTTGGCGATGAGTTTCCGATCCGTTTTGATTTTCTGGATACGTATGAGGGCGGTAATCTTTCTATCCAATGCCATCCTAAATTAAAATACATTCAGGAAAATTTTGGCGAAACCATCACCCAGGACGAAACTTATTACATTCTGGATTGCCAGGATAAAGCGCAGGTATATCTCGGGTTTCAGGAGAGTATCAATCCTCAGGAGTTCAGGTCGGCACTGGAAAATAGCCAGGCCGAAAATAAAGAAATTGAAATTACTGATTATGTACAGGCACACACAGCTAAAAAACACGATCTGTTCCTGATTCCTAACGGAACAGTGCACAGTGCCGGGGCCAATAACCTGGTGCTCGAGATCAGTGCCACACCCTACATATTTACCTTTAAAATGTATGATTGGCTGAGGCTTGACCTTGATGGTAACCCACGCCCTATTAATATTGATCATGCATTTAATAACCTTGATTTTAGCCGCAAAGGGCAAAAAGTGGAGGACGAGCTGATATCAAAACAAACAGTGATTGAACAGGGCGAAGGCTGGCAGCTGGTTCACGTGCCTACCCATCAGGAACATTTTTACGATGTTCACCGGGTTGAGTTTGACCGCGAAATAGCAATTGAAACCAATAACCAGTGCCATGTCATGATGCTGGTTGAAGGATCGGCAGTATCTGTAAAAACAGCCGATGGATCTGAGCAGGTTTTTGCCTATGCAGAAACCTTTGTAGTACCTGCCGCTGCAACATCATATGTGTTAACCAATTTGGGCCAAAACCGTGCAAAAGTTATTAAAGCGTTTTTAAAATAAATAAAATGATAGCAACAGAAAGCAGTACAGTACAAACAAGCAAAATTTACCTGTACCTCGTTTGCCTGGTAGCCGCCCTCGGAGGGTTTCTTTTTGGGTTTGATACGGCGGTAATTTCAGGTACGGTAAGTTTGGTTAAGCACGATTTTGGCCTCACGGCGGTTAGCGAGGGTTGGTTTGTGAGCTGTGCGCTGCTGGGCTGTATTATTGGTGTAAGTCTTTCCGGTAAACTGAGTGACAAATATGGCCGTAAAATAGTGCTCATCATTTCGGCAGTGTTGTTTCTGGCTTCGGCGCTGGGTTGTATGCTATCAAATTCATTTAGTATTTTAATTATTTTCAGGTTAATAGGCGGGTTAGGTATAGGTGTAGCTTCTATGGTATCGCCGTTGTATATATCTGAGTTTTCACCGTCACGTTTTCGGGGGATGATGGTATCGCTCTACCAGCTGGCCTTAACCATGGGTATTGTGCTGGCCTATTTTTCAAATGCGTACCTGGCCAATCATGCCGGCGATGCATTTGATAATGCCGGGATCAGTAAAATACTTTCGGCCGAGGTTTGGCGGGGGATGTTGGGTTTAGGCGCAGTGCCTGCCGGTATATTTCTGATAAGCCTGTTTTTGGTGCCAGAGTCGCCACGCTGGCTATTGCTAAAGGGGCAGGAGCAAGAGGCAACTGCCATACTTATTAAAATAGATGGTGCAGAGGCAGCTGAAAAAGAAATAGCGGCATTTAACGCTGTGCAAGGAAATAATGAAGAAGGTTCATTGAAAGAACTTTTTACCCCGGTATACCGCAGTGCGTTATTGATTGGCTTGTTGTTGCCGTTTCTATCGCAGGTATGCGGCATTAACGCGGTTATTTATTATGGGCCCCGAATATTGGAGCAGGCTGGTTTTACGCTGAATAATGCCCTTGGGGGGCAGGTAACTATTGGGCTTGTAAACGTTATATTTACCTTTGTAGCCATTTTTACCATTGATAAATGGGGGCGCAGACCATTGCTGTTTGCAGGTATTGGCGGTGCGGTTATTTCGTTGCTGATCATTGGCGCATTGTTTGCCCTGGGCATCACTTCGGGGCCATGGATATTGATTTTTATACTGGCTTTTATATCCTGTTTCGCCTTTTCGTTCGGGCCGGTTTGCTGGGTGGTTGTGGGCGAAATATTTCCGAACGCCATCAGGGGCAAGGCCATGGCACTGGCCACACTTTCATTATGGGTTGGTAATTTTTTAGTAGGGCAGCTAACGCCCATCATGTTAGAGGGCGTAGGCTCCTCATGGACATTCTGGCTGTTTGCGGTATGCTGCTCGCCTGCGTTATGGCTTACGTGGAAATTAATCCCGGAAACCAAGGGCCGCTCATTGGAAAGCATAGAAGCTTATTGGAAAGAAACATACAACGGTATTAAAAAGAGATAAAATTTACAATCACTCCATACCATTGAACACGGCTTACGGAGTGTATAAAGACAATGGCAGATTTAGGCCGTTATAAATTTTGATTTAAGAGACGCCGCGATAGAGATATTGCGGCGTTTTTTATTTGTATCAAATTAAAAAAAGTTTGTAAGGTTTACCATTCTTAGCCGACTAAAAGGATAAAGTTTTTAACTTATGTTTAATTAATGATGTATTATATTGAAGTTGAATAATATATTTAGCTCAGCTAAATGACCAATTCTGTACGCGAGTTGGTTTTATTTTGAATATCGTTATATAAAATTAAACATATCGAACAACCTTACCCAATACTATCTATGCACAAAAAGTACCTGCCCTTGATTCCGATACTGCTTGCCGGCAATTTGCTTTACGCGCAAAGCACTAAAAAAGTAATAAAACCAGATACTGCTTTGCAGAAAGGTGATACCACAAAGCTCAAAAAACACGAATTGAACGAGGTTGTTGTTTCGGCCTCACGCATAAGCGAAAGTATTTTGCGGTCGCCGGTGAGTATTGAAAAAATAACGTCGGCAGATTTTAAGCGGTCGGCTGCTCCATCGTTTTTTGACGCACTTGAAAATGTAAAAGGCGTACAGCTTATAACACCCAGCCTCGGTTTCCGTATTATAAATACGCGTGGCTTTGCCAATACCACCAATGTACGCTTTACCCAATTGGTTGATGGGGTTGATAACCAGGCGCCTCATATTGGCGCTCCCATTGGGAATGCCCTGGGGCCAAGTGATCTTGATATTGAAAGTGTGGAGATAATACCCGGCACGGCATCGGCCCTGTATGGCTTGAACGCCATTAACGGTTTGGCCAATTTTATTACTAAAGATCCTTTTACAAGCCAGGGTATCAGCATTCAGCAAAAAACGGGTGTAAACCATGTGGGCGATAAGGAAACTTCGGCAAAGCTTTTCTCTGAAACCAGTTTCAGGATAGCCAAGGCGTTATCAAAAAAGTTCGCCTTTAAATTAAATGGTACTTATACCACAGGCTATGATTGGATAGCCGATAACATGAACGATCTTAACGCGGCGGCAAACGCTAAGTTGGGTATACCTGGCGGGCCGGACAATCCGGGGTACGATCCTACTAATGGCTATGGTAATGAATCGTCTGACCGTAAAACGATTACACTGGGTGGCAAACAATACTCTGTAGCCCGCACCGGTTATGCCGAAAAAGATGTGACCAGCTACGACCTCCACAATGTAAAGGTTGATGTTGGGCTGGCTTATAAAGTAAACGATAATACCCGTATTAGCTATACCTACCGCTTTGCCGATCTGGATAATATATATCAGCGGGCTAATAGGTTCAGGCTATCAGGCTATATTTTGCAGCAACACGCGGTAGAAGTTAAGAATAATATTTACCAGGTGCGTGGTTACTGGACAAGCGAAAACACAGGCAAATCATACAACCTGCGTTCGGCCGGTGAAAACATCGACAGAAATTATAAAGATGATAATACCTGGTATGCCGATTTCACCAAGGGGTTTAATTCTGCAACAACTGCGGGCGCTTCTGTTCAGCAGGCCTTGCAGCAAGCGCGGCAGCTGGCAGATGCAGGGCGTTACCAACCCGGCACAGCTGCGTTTAATAATGTGTTGAATAAACTCTCCGACATTAATAACTGGGATGTTGGCGCCGCGTTACGGGTAAAGGACGATCTGGTACATGTAGAGGGGCAGGTGAATATTTCAAACGCCATATCATCAACCTTTCAGAAAGAAACCGGGCTCGATCTGCTGGCCGGTTTTGACCACCGTACCTACATTATACATCCCGATGGTAATTATTTTATTAACTATGTGCCAGGCAAGGCCTACAGCGATATTGATTATAGCAAAACAGGTGGCTTTGTACAGGTGGCTAAGGAGCTTTTTGATAATGAGCTAAAATTATCGGCCACGCTGCGTGCCGACAGGAATGATTATTTTGATCTGAAGCTAAACCCTCGTTTTACAGCTGTTTATTCGCCGGTGCTGGAACAAAATTTCAGGGTGTCGTTCCAGAGCGGCTATCGTTTTCCGAGTATTTTTGAAGCATTTTCAAATGTGAACAGCGGTGGGGTAAAACGTATTGGTGGTTTAAGAGTAGTATCAAACGGTATATTTGAAAACTCTTACCTGCGTACTTCTATCGATGCTTTTCAGGCGGCTGTAAAAAATGATTTTAACGCCGGGCTTAGTACAGACGCTGCTATTGAAAAGGAAAAAGGCCTGCTCAAGAAAAACCAGTATACTTATTTGCAGCCCGAGCACATTAATTCATTTGAGGCAGGTTATAAATCTATATTGTTTGATGGGCAGCTTAGTGTAGATGCCGACTTTTACTATAATAAATACAACAATTTTATTGGTCAGGTAGAGATCAATGTACCCAATACCACCAAACAAGATTCCATACCTTATTACCTGAATGATAAAAATAAACAGGGCCGTTACCGCGCCTGGACAAACTCGCAAAGTACGGTGTATAATATTGGCGGCAGCTTAGGGCTATCCTATAAATTGTTTCAAAACTATGTGCTTACGGGCAATGTATCGTACGCTAAATTGCAGCGAACAGCCAATGAAGATGCCTTGGAAGATGGTTTTAATACCCCGCAATGGATCAGCAATGTGGCATTTGGGGGCAATCATGTTATTGGCAATTTTGGTTTTAACGCGAGTTATAAATGGCAAAGTGGATTTTACTGGCAGTCGTTTTTAGTGAATGGGAATGTTGATGCCTATGGTACAATTGACGCCCAGGCCAATTATGATTTTGTAAAAAGCGGACTTAATCTTAAAATAGGGGCTACCAATTTAACCAACAAATACTACAATTCGTTTTTGGGTGGCCCGGCAATTGGCGGGTTTTATTATACCACGCTAACGCTGAATATTAAATAAAACAAAGCCAGATAAATCCGCAGCAAATGAAGATTTATCCGGCTTAAACTTCCTGTTCCGCGTAACTTGATTTACGAGTTCCTGGTCTTTTAAATATAATGAGAACCAAACCTGCTAAAACAAAGGGAATGCTTAATAACTGGCCCATGTTTAAGGCCATGCTTGCTTCAAAGTCTGATTGATCGGCCTTTATAAACTCTAATAAAAAACGGGCCGTAAAAGTGAGTACCAGGAATATACCCAACAGAAAGCCATTTTTTGATGGCCTGTAACGGGCTATCAGGTTCATTATGATAAATATGGAGAGGTACGACAGGGCTTCATAAAGTTGCGCAGGGTGCCGCGGGATACCATCGTTTTGTACAAAAATAAAAGCCCATTTTACATCAGTTGGTTTGCCGATGATCTCTGAATTGAGGAGATTTCCCAGCCTGATGCAGCAACCCGCCAGCGGAACCACCAGGGCCAGCTGATCCATGATCCAAAGCAGGTTAACGTACTTTTTAAACCGATGATTATAAAGAAAAAGCGCTATAAATATGCCAATGCCGCCACCGTGGCTGGCTAAGCCCTGGTATCCTGTAACTTTAAATTGGGGGCTGAATTGGAACGGTAAAAATATCTCAGTTATGTGTTTGCTGTAGTAATCCCAGTCGTAAAATAAACAGTGCCCAAGCCTTGCACCAACAAGCGTACCCAATACTACGTAAATGGTTAGTTTTTCGAGCAGGTAAAGGTGAAGGTGCGCTTTTTTAAATCGTTCTTTTAAAATGATGAAGCTTAAAACAAAGCCGCATAAAAATAAAATGGAATACCAGCGTAAAGCATAAAAGCCCAGGTCAAAAATATCGGGGCTGGGGTTCCAGGTGATGTAGGCTGGTGTGTTCATGTAAATTTTTTAAATATAATCAGGCAGGTTGATAAAAACATTGCCTGAGCATTTTTTCAAACCCGGCAGGTTGCAGGTTTTTACCGATAAAAACAATTCTGCTGTTCCTTTCTGTTTCATTAGCCCATTTTTCGCTGGTTGCAACTGCCAGGTCATTAATAACCGATTGAATAATTATTCTTTGCGATTGGCCCCGGATGTTAAAAATGCCTTTCATCCTATATACGTCCTTGGCTTGAAAGTTAAGAAACACGGTTAAGCGGTGAGATAAAAGCTGCAGATCAAATGCTTCGGTAAAATTAAAGCTTAAGGATGTAATGTCCTGGTGCTGGTGAAGCTGATGCTGCGGCGCAAAAGTACGGCTGGCGCTTTTAGGTAAATTAACCTGTATCACAGCTTTACGTGGCGCGTTATAAATTTCATCAAAAGGATAACGGTCGCGGTTGCCCGATAGTACAACGGCAAAGGGATTAATAGCTCTTAGTAGTTTTTCAAGATCGGTTAATTTAGCGGCTTCAACCATATCTGTTTTGGTGATCAGCAAAATATCACTGAAACTGATCTGGTTACGGGCCTCTTCGGTTTCGCGAAGCTGTTGTTCTACATTTCGGGCGTCTACCAAACAAATTACCCTTTTTAATTTGTAATAATAGGGTACTTGTGCATTGGTCAGAAAAGGGGCCGCTACCGAGGCCGGGTTGGCAATTCCTGTGGTTTCAATTACCAGCTCATCAAACTCAGTTCTGCCATTCCACAAAACCTCTAAAAGCGAATAGAAATCTTCGTTAAGGGTGCAGCACAGGCAGCCGTTACTCAGCTCAAACAGGTTATCATCAGTGCCAATCACCAACTCTCCGTCTATACCTTCCTGCCCAAATTCATTCTCAATTACGGCAAGTTTCTGATCTTTTTTATAAGCTATTAAGGCATTTAAGAAAGTGGTTTTGCCTGCGCCCAAAAAGCCGGTAAGTATGGTGACCGGTTTGGCTTCTGTTATCATGGTAAATTATTTATATGTGTGCAAATATATCATTAATTAACAAAAGCAACATGGTTGCTTTTGTTAATTAATGAAGCTGGAATGTACCGGCATTTGCTTTTTTATTTGTTTTATTTAATTATTGAACTAAATTGTTGCTGATTATCCGGCTCGTTAACATATCAACCAATTTAAACCGCCGCACCTATTCACGAATTAAAAAACATGCTTAAAAAAAGAACATTCTTTTTTGTTTTAATTTCCCTTATTCCCTTAAGTTTTATTTTAACACAATGTTACCAGGAGGGCGCACCCGACAACGACCCCCGCGGGCAGGTATATGCAGGTTCGGCCAGTTGCGTCAAATGCCATAGTGATGTTTATAACTCCTATGTTCACACAGCACACTTTCAAACATCGGGTCCGGCATCTCTCCAAAACATCAAGGGCAGTTTTGCTAAAGGCGTAAACTCTTTTGAGTATGGGAACGGCCTTAAAGTAAGCATGGAAAAACGGGGCGATAGCCCTTACCAGGTTGGGTATGTGAATGGCAAAGAAACAGGAGCCGAAAAATTTGAAATAAATATTGGGCTTGTGAATGCCCAAACCTATTTGTATTGGAAAGGCCAGCAGTTATTTGAATTGCCGGTATCCTACTTTTCGGCATTGCATGGCTGGGCCAATAGTCCCGGTTATGATACCTCCCGCGTAAACTTCAACAGGCCGATAATGAAAAAATGCCTGGAATGCCACACCTCTTACATTGCCGAAGTTCCTTTGCCGCAAATGCAGCATGGTTTTGATAAAGCAACACTCCTATACGGTATAGATTGTGAACGCTGTCATGGCCCGGCTGCCAACCATGTAAACTACCAAACAGCCAACCCGGGTGATAAAAAGGCGAAGTATATAGTTACTTACGGCTCACTTACCCGGACTCAAAAAATGGATGCCTGCGCGGTATGCCATTCCGGTACTAAAGGTGATTTCCTTCAAACTTCATTTTATTTTAAAATGGGCGATAATTTAGCCAGCTTTAAAGAACCGGATTTTTCGGGAGCGAAGACTGAACCTGCAACACTTGATGTGCACGGTAACCAAAGCACCCTGCTGCCCGCAAGCAAATGCTTTATCATGAGTAAAATGGATTGTGGCACCTGCCATAACCCGCATGTTAACCAAAGCCGCAACATAGCCATGTACACTCAAAAATGCCTGAACTGCCATAGCGAGGCTAAGCATAATTTTTGTACTATGGGCCCTCAGTTAGGTGCAGCTATTAATAACTATTGTATTAATTGCCATATGCCCCAGAAAGCATCCAACGTTATTAAAATTGGAGCTTCCCGGGGCCAAATGGATGCGCCGTACCTGCTGCACTCGCACCGTATAGCAGTGTATCCTGATGAAGCTAAAAAGGTATTAGCCTTCATCAAAACACAGCATATGTAATTTAATAAGTAAGCGTTAGGCCACCGCCCAAACCCATATCGCTATCATAATGGGTGGAGAAGGCAAAGTTGCGGGTAACAATGTATCTGAACCCTGCTGCGTACTCCTTATCTGTATTACCCATAAAAGTAAAACGCAGACGACTGGTGAGCGGTACATCGTCACGACTTATTTGAAACCTTAGCTTGCCATTACCATCTATACGAGCATCGGCTACTACCAGCATAGGCAGGGTGTATGCCAAACCGGCAACCACCGTATGGCGGTTGTTTTTATTGCTGATTTGCCCGAACAAGTTCTTTTCCTGCCCACTTTCTTTTTTATAGTGATAATCAAAGCCTCCATAAGCATACAGCCATTGGGTTTGCCCAAAGTAGCGGCCAACCATGGTTTCACTTTCATAACCATCATAGTCATGCAAGCCCAGGTGCCAAAGTGTTGATAACTTCCAGCGGGTATTGGCAATGGCTGCTGTACCATCGCTGCCGTTGCTTTCCAATCCTACTTTAGCCGAAGCATAAAAATGCTGGTCATCCGCATATATTTTTTTGATGGCCGTTGCCGGGTCAGGTATCTCAGGGTTGGGTGGCGAATTTTCATAACTGAATATGCGTCCCATACCGCTCATCATGTGGTACAAAATATGGCAGTGGAAAAACCAGTCGCCGCTTTCTGTAGCCCTGAATTCGATGGTATCCCTTTCCATCGGCATAATATCCAGTGTATTCTTTAAGGGCGAATATTCACCCTGACCGTTCAGTACCCTAAAGTAATGGCCATGCAGGTGCATAGGGTGGCGCATCATGGTGTTATTGTACAGGATGATGCGTACGTTCTCGCCGTTTTTGATTAGTATCTTGTCTGATTCCGAAACCGTTTTGTTGTTAATGGTCCATACATAGCGGTTCATGTTACCGGTTAAATCAAACTTCAGCACTTTGGTAGGCCCTGCCGGCAATGTGGTAACTTTGGTTGATTTAAGCATCCCATAATTAAGGGTAACAATATCACCCGATGCATTATCGCCCATATTCATACCTTGCATGTTATCCATTTTCATATCACCCATCTGGTGATCCATTTTAGCCGCATGATCATCTTTTTTAACGGCAGGTTTTTCTGCATCGCCTGTTATTTCAGGGTACATCACGGTGTTCATATCCATCACCTGGTTATTCATCACCATGCCGTCCATCTCCTTCATGCTGCCGCTCATGTTCATCATCCCGTTCATCATTTTCATACCCTCAAAATATTTGAGTTTCGGCAGATGAACGGCTTTATGCTGCGTTCCTGAGCCAAGCCATAATGAGGTGAAATTTGTCCTGTCTTCGGGCGTAGCCAAAAACTCATAACTTCCATCTTTCGGGATGGTAACTTCCACATCATAGGTTTCGGCAACTGCAATAATGAGCCTGTCAACCTGTACAGGCTGTGTATCTTCGCCATCATTAGCTACTACGCTGATCTTACCACCTGCATAATTGAGCCAGAAATAGGTAGATGAACTGCCGTTGACAACATGCAGCTTTACCTTATCGCCCGCTTTAAACTGTGGGGCAGTATTTTGAGCTTTGCCATTGCTGAAAAAGCGATTGTAAAACACATCGCTTACATCCATGGCTGGCATCCTTTTCCACTCGGCTGCCACCTTGGTTTTAAAATGACCGGCTTTAATAGCTTCGAGGTAATTTTGAGTGCTACCTTTTTTTATGGCAAACCAGTCGCTGGCATTGTGTAGTAAACGCTGTACCTGGTCGGGGTTTTCATCCGTCCAGTCGCTCAGTAAAAGGGTGTAATTCTTTACTGGTGAGGGCTGCTTTGGGTTGATGATAAAAGCCCCGTACATGCCACTTTGCTGTTGGGTCATGGTATGGGAATGATACCAGTAAGTGCCATGCTGAACCAGCGGGAATTTATACTGATGCGTTTCACCAGCTTTTATGGGCGATGTGGTTAAATAGGATACTCCATCGTACCGGTTGGGCAGTATTAAGCCATGCCAGTGAATGGAGGTCTCCATCATCATATTATTGTGTACATAAATTTCGGCGGTATCACCTTCGGTAAAAGTAAGGGTAGGCGCAGGAACGGTGCCATTAATAGCCATAGCGGGCCTGGCTTTGCCTGTATAATTTACGGTAGTATCGTTAATGTACAGATGGTAAATCTCCTTGTTGCCAATTTTAGTATAAAAGGGCTGTCGCTTTGTGCCAGCCCCCTTATCCATTTGCATAGCCATATGGTGCTGACCAAAGGCAAATGCCGATACCAATAAATTAATAACTATTAAGAATGAGCTTCTCATACTAAGCCTTATCATTACTTAACCGCCGGAGCCAATGTTTCGGTTGTTTTGCCACAGGTAAGCATCTGTTTACCATAGTATGGGTTCTTAACCGCATTGGTTTCACTTAACCAGGTAGCTTTTTTCATGGGGCAATATTGCTCATAAACGGTTGAGGTATTTAGCTTTAAGGTCTTAATAAGCTCATACATGTTTTTTGACAAGCTGGTAAAATGCTCGCGTTGGTGATCAATGGCATCGCTTTCGCTAATGTGGCGGCTATCAAACTGCAGTTTTTCATAGTAGGCCATCCAGGCTTTATGCTGATCTGGCGTTAGTTTATCCATTGGCACAGCATTTACGGCGGCCAATAAATCTTTGGCCTTGGTTTTTGTGGTTGGGCTATTATCGGCTATTAAGGCATTTTTAACATCAAGGTAAGCTGTTAATACATTGTTTACAGCGGTAGTTGCTGGTTTATCCTGTGCTTTAACAGTTGAGAAAGAAACAAATACAGTTAATAATATGACGAATGTTTTTAACGTTTTCATGGGTTTTAATTTTAAAATGGTTTTAATTTTTATGTGTTGATATATCGCATCAAATTAGCAACAACGCTTATTTAATACCATAGATATTATAAGTTAGAAAATAAAAAAAGTCAGTAAGTAGCCAGCTGCATAGGAGCGGCACGGTGGTCAGATCTGGAGTGAACGTAGTTTTATAGCAATGGATTTGCCCGATACACCTGGCGGGGCTTTTCCATATGGTAATGACGGTGCGTAAAGTGTGGAGTAACTGGCTGTAGTAACAGTAAAATTAAACAGATGAACTATTGCTGCCGATTGTGGTGCCTGTAAGGCAACGGTAACAGGTTTTATGTTCTCTTTTATAACGTAGTTGCCATGCTTTTTGCAACAGTCGCAATCTTTATCATTTGGCTTATGCTGATGTTTGCCATGATGATCATCATGATGCATAGCCTGCATGGCCATCTTGGGCTGAAAAATGCTTTCGCCGGCGCAATGTATAATACAGACAAACATCCCCGTGGTGAGTAACAGGTAAAATGCTGCTATACTTAAAATGGCCGCTTTTTTCATTTAAAAACAAAGCTAAACTATTACGATCGATATGTTTTGTAAAATTTTGTCTGTGATTTATAAAATTTTGGATAAGGGACACCTTAAGCCGGATATTTCTCCTTTAAATATTTTACCGAGGAGGTGGTCATTTCCCGGAGCACATCGATATCAATGTCCTGTAGCTTTTTGATGCGGATACAGCCCCCGTCGGTTTTATGTTTGCCCAAATTAGGAAGCAGTTTTTCCCGCTCTGCCTGGTTCTGCATCAGGTAGATGGAAATTTCGGCTTTACGGGGTGAAAAACCAACTATCGGCGCATCACCCTCGCGCCCGCTTTCATATTTATAATGGTAGCTGCCGAAACCCACAATAGCCGGGCCCCACATTTTGGCTGTGTAACCGGTTTCTGCTTCTATGATTTCCACGAGCCTGAAACTGTCGTTACGTTTGATTTCGTCAGTTATGGAATTCAGGAAATCGGTAACACTGCCGGTGGTTTCGATTGTTTTGTTCTTGGCCATGACATTGTATTGGATTGTTACACATAAATATAAGGGTTCTTGCAATTCAAGCGAAGGGCAACTGAACTTAAGTAAGAATTAAATCGGAAAACGCTTGAATTGATATAATGTTAAAATTTGTCATTGCGAGGAGGAACGACGAAGCAATAGCCTTATCCAACCCTCTCCAAAGGAAAGGGCTTTTAAATACTTTTAAAAAGTCTCCCCTTTTGGGGGAGATTTAGAGGGGGCTTATTGCCACGCCACGCTCGTAATGAAAAAATCGGATTCCTATATTGTTTAATCCGCTGTCTGAAATCTATAGCTCCCTGGGTTAGTCTATCTTAAGGTTGAATAATTATAAAACTGCAACCTGCCTGTGCCATTTACCTTAATGGTTTTGGTTTCATCAACACCACGGGCATTTTTCATGGTAATAGTTATCTGGTTTTCGCCTTTTTGTAAGGGGATACGGGCGTAAGAGATATTGGCTGGCAGGGTTTGCCAGTTACGGGTATCGGCCTTTTCAGATAGTAAACTATAAAGCTGTACGCCATAACCCAGACCTTCTAACAAGGAATTATTTTTGCCATCGCTTTTGGCGCTCGCACGCAAGGCGTATTCGGCAATTTTTTTGACTGCCAGCCTGCTCAGTATTTTGCCCATTTCATTTAGGGTACGTTGTTGCAGCGTTTTAAAGGCCAGCTCATTGATGTCTTCGGCCTTTTGTAGTGGTATCTGGGTTTGGTTGGCTGTAATTACAGCGCTTGAAAAATAAGGAGTTTGCGCTACGTATTTTGGCCAGGCAACCCTTAAGCTTTCTACCGATTTGGTGTTAACCCGGTTCCGGTCGCCGTTGTAATAAAAGGGGAGCACCAGGCCGCCGGCAGCATCGGTAAAGAAAAGATCGCCGTCGCTGTTCCTGATCAAGCTAAAAAACAGATCTACCTGCGTTTTAACTGGTGCAAGGCCATTCTCCCAGAAAAATATCAAATCGCCGCCCTCACTTGGTTTTTGCGGCTGATAGGTAATACCGAATGTTTTTTCAAACTGATCGGCTTCGGTTGTAAATCCGTTTAATTCGGCAGTGCGTATTACATCCTGCTGCAACCCTAAGGGCATAGGTGTGCCGTAATAGGTTTTATCAGGTGCTTTTAAATATATTTCGGCGGCGTTACGGTAGGATATAAAGGCATTGTTAACATCGTTATTGCTTTCATAAAGCATGCCCTGCAACATGAGCGAAAACGCATCATTGCTATAACGTTTATCTTTATTGTTGAATTTGTCGCCCTGTTCCTGGGCTTGCAGGCTAATGCGACGGGCTTCAACTATGGCATCTTCGGTATTATTCAGGTACAGATAATTAAGGGCCTTATAATAATGGATCATGAATTTTTCAAAATCCTCGCCCTTATACCTTTGCGACATAGGGTTCAGCAACACGCCAACCGCTTCATCAGCAGTACTTGTTAAACCTTGTTCCAGCAGGGAGTCGGCCTCGTTAAAGTATTTGTTGCTGTTGTCATATTCTCCATTCAGATGCGCTACACGGCCTTTCTCCATCAAAAAAAGTAGCTTATTACGCGGCTTTTGTATGAGGCTGTTTTTGTCGAGCTCGGTTTCTGCAGCTTTATAGTTTCCGGCCGAAATATTTTTATAGTACGGAATAATGCGGTCATTATAAGATGCGCAGCCTAACAAAAAAAGCATCAACCCTATTACAGATGATGCCTGGAGAATATACCTACGAATATTTATCATTATGAAATATAAATTGCCCCGAACCCCGGGTTACAAGGTTGGGGCAATGAAAAATGCTGGATCAGTTTTTAACGTACTTGGCTATTTTCTTTTCACCAATCCAAACCACTTCATTGGTTTGAATGTTGGTAAGCTCCAGATTTACCTGGTAATAAACCACTTTTTGACGTTTGTGCGCATCAACAATTGAATTGATAGAACCTTGTAATATATAGTCGGCACCGCTTTCTAAGCCGAATTTTTTCATGCTTGAAACGGTAGCATTAGTTTGCTGATCTGCTTTTTCGGCACGCAGTTCCTCGCGTTTTTTGCCGCCCTGTACCAAACGTACTTTTTGAGTTTGTATAAATGAGCTTTCCACATCTTTCACAAATGTTTCGGCATCAATATGCTCATGACTTTTGTTTTGAACAAAGCCCACAATTACCACAGGTTTTTTGCCCTGGTGTTCTTCCTGGTGAGTGTTTATCCAGTTAGCGTTCAATATTTTGTCGGTTAGGTCGGCAGCCACCATTCTGGAGTCGCTGTTATTCCAGTTACCGCTGATATCTATGGTTTCATCAGTGCTTACACGTGTTACCTGCCTTGAGCATGATGCAATAAGCATCCCTGAAACTGCAATTGCAGCTATAGTTACGAGTTTATTTAATTTCATTTGTGTTTGTTCGTGTGGTTTTATGATGTTTTAGATTGTATTAGGTGTAAATTGTTACCAGCCATAGCCAATACCAATGCTGGCCCGGCCACCCCAGCGGCCGCCGCCCCAACCGCCCCAGCGGTTTCCGTAGCCGCCACCCCAACCATAGCCAAAGCTGCTGTATGGGTATGAATAGCCACTATAAAGCCCCCATGATGGCGAATAATCATATCCGTTCAGGCGCTCCTGGTGTCTCCACTCGCGGTTTTGCTGGCGGCGCTCTAATTTAGCTTCATACCAGTCATAAGCTTTATATGTATTTTGAATGGTGGTGCCATGCAGGCTATTCAAAGTGTCTGCATTCCTGACATATTTATACTCGCTTTCCAGATACCTTGGGTTTTGATCTGGTGCCAGTTTGGTGGTTTGCTGGGCATGTACAACCCCGCTATAAAAACTACTGATGAGCAAGCTGGCAATGATGATTAATTTCCTTTGCATGACTTTAAATTATATATAGCAAAAATAAGCAAAAACTATGCGCATGTACGTAAGCAAAGTTGACGCACAGTCATTTATTTAACTTTTTTTAACCTTTAGAGAACATAAATAAATAAGTAGACCCCAGGTTTGATTTTATTCAGAATACCCGGTTGGCTGTTTGACTGATAATTTTGTAAATGGATTAACTAAATAGATAACTATTTATTAAAAATAGGCATTTAATAGGATTATAAAAAGGGAAGTGATCTGAACAAAAAAGGCCTGCAATTATATAATTGCAAGCCTTTTTAAATTTAATTTTATCTGGAAATTAAAAATTCGGGTCGAAATTGAAGTAGATAGGGTTTGATAAGCCAACCATATTGCCGCTTAGTGCTGCCGATTCCGGAACTTGCGGATAAGGGGTGGGCGGGCCCTCTACCGTAACACGGTAATAGGTACGGCCAACTTTTGCAGGTGTGTCTGTAAATTCAACAGTAGGTACTTTGCCGGTAGCTTTTAAGGTACTAAAAGGATTGCCATCTTTAACAACATTAACGGTATATGTAGCGTCGGCAACGGTATTACCTGTTAACTGTACGCGGAACTTTACAGGTTTGCCTGTAGCTTTAACATTATCGCCCATCATCATATCCATTTTGCCATCCTGGTTAATGTCTGCATAAAATTCTACGCGGGGAGCATAAGGGTTTGAGCTTACACAAACACGACCATTGGTAAGTGCGTCAATAATTGCCTGTGAGGTACGTGCTGTAGCAAATACCCATGTTGTTGGAGTGCCTATGTAATTTGCTTTGGCCTGGTAGCTGTTTTTAGTAGCTTTATCAGGAGTGTCGGGAGTGCCGTGGTGAGCATCGCTTCCGCCGCGACCTGTAAGTTTACGACCTGATGAAAGCATATCGTCCCAGATCATGATGGCATTTGCATTTTTGGGCCAAACAGCCGAGTTCCATACTTCAATGGAGTTCACCATATCATAAGAAAATCCGAAATGGTCTTTTCCACTGGGATGATTGGCAGACAGGTGGATGCCGAGTTCTTTTTTCACGGCACCAACAACTACGTCGCGTTGATCGCGAACGTCATATAAGCGTTGATGGTCATATGGCTTGGCCGAAAAAGCATTGCCATGACCACGGGTGGTTGTCCACTCGGCACCATATAATAATATGAGCGAGTTGTCTGATTTGAAATCAGGATCGGCCCAGGTATTGTGGGCAACATCACCATCTACGTGATTATCATGATCGGTGACGCAGATATAATCTATACCCACAGATTTGCAGAAGGCAACTATCTTTGAAATTGGGTTGTTAGATGCATCTTTGCTATAGCTTGAGTGCAGGTGAAGTTCACCTTTTAGCCATACGCCATTGCTAAGGCTGGCAACAGGTGGCAATTCGCCCAATTCGGTAGGCGCCCAGGGGCTTTTATGGGTTGACTGTTCCTGGGCGTTGCTGCTTATGCAAGCCGCCATCATAATCATCAATCCTGCGCAGGCCCTGCTTACAAAGGGGCTTATTTTTCTTTTAAATAACATAATTTTTAGTGGGTAATATATTTCGGCTGCCAACATACTCCACCGATGTTAACAGTGCATTAACAGGGATAAAATGCAGTATAAATGTGACAAAACGAACGGTGGCGGGGGCTCCACTTAACGATTACAAGGGATATAAAACAAAAGAGGCGTGTTGTTCAACACGCCGCTTTTATTTTATTGGGTTGTGAATGTTATATTTCTTTGATCTGGCGAATCATCTGGTTGGTGAATCCCCATTCGTTGTCATACCAGGCCATGATTTTAACCAGGTCGCCATCTACCACCCTTGTCATTTCCAGATCTACAACAGCAGCATAGGTACTCTGAATAATGTCTGTAGATACAATAGGGTCATAGGTAGCCGATAACACTTCCTTATACCTTTCGGTCAGGATCTCTTCTTGAAAAATAGCATTGATCTCCTCGGGAGTAGTATTTCTTTCGGCAATAAAGGTAATATCAGAGATTGAGCCTACAGGAACCGGGGTACGTATAGCAACACCATCAAACCGGCCCTTGTATTGAGGTAATGCTTTGGTTGTGGCTATTGCTGCACCTGTTGATGCCGGGGCCAGGTTCAATCCTGCCGCGCGGCCCATTCTTGGTTCACGTTTTGAAGGAGCATCAACCAATGTTTGTGAGGCGGTGTAAGCATGCACGGTATTAAGTATGGCTTTTTTTATGCCTATTCTGCGGCCAAGAATTTCAATCAGCGGACTGATATTATTGGTAGTACAGCTTGCGCACGAAAAAATTTGTGTATGGCCATCCTCACTGTTTACGCCATGAACTACAGTTGGTACATCAGGGCTTTTGGTAGGGCCGGAGAGTACAACAGTTTTAGCGCCGGCATAAATATGCTTTTCTGCATCTTCCTTATTGGTGAAAAAGCCTGTACTTTCAATAACAACGTCTATTTGCAAATCTTTCCAGGGCAGGTCTTTGGGGTCTTTAAAAGAAAAGTATTTTATTTTTTTGCCGCCAACAATGAGGGTATCCTCTCCTTCAACCTCAACCGTATTATTATATCTGCCGTATATGCTGTCATATTTTAACAGGTAGGCTGCATTTTCAATATGCATCAGATCGTTAATGGCTACTATTTCTAATTCGGGGCTTTCCAGGGCTATCTTGATTGAAGCCCGGCCGATTCTTCCGAAACCATTGATTGCTAATTTTTTCATAATTGTTTTTTGTTTTTCACCTTGTACTGAATTTTGTAACAGGCAATCTGTTTTAATGGTTTCCAAAAGGTGATCAAATGGAAGCACAATTACCTGTTTATGACATCAAAGCTACAAATAGTACGTAGCGGCTTGTGGTAGTTTTTAGAGGAGTAATGGTGGTTTTTGCAGATAATTTAATTACAGGCTACTATTGTAAACGAGAATAGTAGGAGCAGAACCCCAGCTATTGATAACATTGGTGGTCAGTATATTGAATTTTTCATTAGTTCCGCCCAGTTCACCACAATATTTGCTAAACACTACTGAGGCAATTTTATGATGTCTGATTACATAAGAGCAAAGTATGCAGGGCTCTGCATTTGAATACAGTATAGCTCCCTCACATGTGCCGTGCTTTTGTACCACATCTAAAATTGCAACGACTTCGGCATGGCGGGTAACGTCTTTAAGCTGCCGGCTTTTTTCATAGCCTTCGCCTATAATTTCTCCATTAAGCACAATAACGCTGCCCACTGCACTTTCGCCCTCTGCTGCTGCTATTGCAGCCAGTTCAAGGCAACGATCCATGTATATTTTATGCGGGTCTGTACTCATAGTTTGCGGCAGTGATGTTTAAGTTTTAAAGTTACCAAAAATGGTAAAAGCCTACCATTGATGTTTCATGAATCAATGGTAGGCTCTTATGGTTATTATTTGCCTGTTTTTTTATCAAGGAACTGCCTGATGGTATCAGCTATTTCTTTGCCATTGCTTTCCAGGGCAAAGTGGCCGGCATCATATAAGTGATATTCAAGGTTTTTGATATCTTTTTTGTAAGCTTCGGCGCCTGCAACCGGGAATATATAATCGTTTTTACCGTATACGATCAGCATTTCAGGGTTGTAGGTGCGGAAGTATTGTTGCCATTTAGGATACAGGTCAACATTGGTACGGTAATCATAAAACATATCCAGCTGAATCTGATCGTTTTCTGGTCTTTCCAGGTGGCGCAGGTCGAGTTCCCAATTGTCGGGACTGATCACACTTTCGTTAGGTACGCCATGAGTATACTGCCATTTTAATCCATTGGCATCATGGAATGCTCTTAAAGCTGTTTCTGCTACTTTGTCGTTCTTGTCTTTCCAGTAAGCTTTGATTGGATCCCAGAAAGCTTCCAAACCTTCGTCATAAGCACAACCGTTTTGAACAATGAGGGTATCAATTCTTTCGGGATGGTTAGATGCAATGCGCCATCCAACAGGTGCTCCGTAATCCATCAAGTACAAACTGTATTTTTTGATATTAAGCTGATCCAAAAGTTCCTGAACTATAACAGAATAGTTTTCAAAGGTGTAAGAAAACTCGGCGATAGGAGGCTGCTCACTTCTGCCATAACCTGGATAATCGGGTGCAATTAAATGATACTTGTCAGAAAGGTCATTAATGAGGTTTCTGTACATGTGCGATGAGCTTGGGTAGCCATGCAGTAATACCAATACTGGTGCATCTTTAGGACCTGCTTCGCGATAGAAAATGTTCACTCCATTAATGTTAATGTAGTGGTGTTGGGTTTGATTTTTCATTTTGTTTTAAATTAAAGTTGTTTGTTGTTTTGTTGATTAAAATTACCGAACGTTCGGTAAATAATAAAATTTAAAAATGTTTTTCTATAATTAGTACCACTAATGCCATGATTAGTACAATACTTAGTGATAATAGGTTAAATTATGCTGCTAATAGTTCAGGTATTTTGGCAAGGCTATTTTTAAAGTAACTTTTATCGCCGGTGGCACCAGCCAGTACAAGTGAACCCTGAATTAACGGGGTAATCAGTTTAGCCCGCTCTGCCGCAACTTTTGACGATAAACCAAGATCAATGGCAATGTCTGTAAAACCATCTGCCAGCAGATTAAAGCAATTGCTTACATTTTCTTTAAATGTATCTGCATCAGTACCAATAGTCAACGTTCTGAGCAGGCAATTGTTCTCTCCGCCATTATATAATTCATCAATAGCGCTAATTACCTTTTTGAGCCTGGTTTCTGGCTTTATGTTTTTATTTGCCGATACCGAAACAATGTTCTGCAGTATCCATTCCTCAACAATGCTCAGCACATGTTGTGCCATCCCCTTTTTTCCATCCGGAAAACGGTGGTATAAACTGGCTTTCTTTAATCCTGTAGCCTGCGCCAGCAGTTCCATCGATGCCCCATCGTACCCCAACTCACTGAAGGTTTCAAACAGCTTCATATCTACATTTTCCGGATCAACTTTCTGATTACGCATATTTTAAAATTGTTTTTAAATATAAATGATTCTGCTATTATGAGCTAATATGTTAACTAAACCAGTTAGTGCATAATAGCAGATCCTGTGATTTTAAATAATGTTTAAACCGGTAAACTTTCTGCAATACCTGCTGGCAGCACTTTTAATCTGTCGGCTATTCCTAAGGCGTTAAAACTCTTGCTCAGCACATCCTGTCCTTGTGTATAGTGCGACCAGCCCTCGTAATGCAGTGGGATGATCACTGCTTTAGGGAAAACATGTGAGGTGTCAATAACATCATTGGTACTCATGGTAACAAAGAAGGGGCCTCTTGGCTGTGCTCCACCTGCAAAAGCAAACACATAAGCAGGATTAAATCTGTTAGCAACTTCAGCAACGCCTTCATAATATACGGTATCGCCAGTAATGTATACTTCGTAGTTTGCTTTGCCACTCACGGTAATTATAAACCCGGTAACATCGCCCGAGATCTTTTCAATACCTGCAGGGCCATGCCTGGCAGGTGTACTGGTAATGGTGATTTTATCGCCATTGGGTGCATCCATGGTATAGCTTTCCCAGGTATGAAGACCAATGCTTGACCCTTTCATGCGTTCTGCGCCTGCGGCTGTAATAAATATTTTAGAAACTTTACTGGCTAATGCCCGTCCGCCGCCATCAAAGTTATCATGGTGTTGATCATGACTAAGCAGTATGGCATCAATATGGCCTATATCCGTTAACACCGGATCTGCTGTTTTAGTAACTGTTAAATCGTTGCCAATTGCATAAACGGTATTTGCCGCATCAAAGGTAGGGTCGGTAATAAAACGAAGTCCGGATATTTCCAGGATAGCTGTTGGACCGCCCAGGTAGGTTACTTTTAAATTTTGTGTAGTTTCCATTTGGTAGTGTGTTTTGAATTATGATTCAAATGTACTGAACGTTCGGTAAAATAAAAATAATTAAAGCATTAACAATGGAAAGTGCCACATAAGAGTTGAATAATACCACAGATCGTACTTGTCAGAGCAGTTTTAAAGTCTGCCAACCGATTTAGCTGTTGATTTATATGCCTGATAATTGATAATAAGCTGGGCCAGTTTTTCTAAATACTTATCAACGCGCGTATTCCATATCTGGCAGTAGGTTATCCTGATATAATTATCGTAATGATTTGTTGTAGAAAATATTTGACCTGGGCTAATACCAATACCGTCTTTAAGTGCCCGTCTGTGTAGCTCCCATGCATCAATATAAATGGGGAGTTCCATCCAAAGACTCATTCCTCCCTGTGGTGTTGAAATCTTTATATTTTCAGGAAAATAATGATTAATGGAAACAAGGTAGCGCGCCAGGTTTTGCTGCAGCGTGGCTTTCATTTTTTTTAGGTGGGAATCATAAAGTCCGGCTTCCAAAAATCTGCCAATGGAATCCTGTAAAATGCCATTGGTAAAAAAGTTGGAAATATATTTAAGCCTTTTTATTTTTTCATGATACCGCCCACCCGATACCCAGCCAATGCGCAGACCAGAACCCAGTGATTTGGAGAAGGAGGTACAGTAAAGCACATTATTGTTTTCATCATAGGCTTTGGCAGGTAGAGGCCGTGGGTTATTGAAACTTAAAGCGCCTAAAGCGTCATCTTCTATAAGCGGAATGTTGTGGTCGTTCAGTATTTTTAGTAGCTGTAGTATTTTTTCTTTAGACATGGAGCAACCCATGGGAGTATTGCATGTGGTTGTAAGAACACAGGCAGTTACCTTATGCTGCTTTATTGCTATTTGTAATTGATCCAGATCGAGCCCTGTATCGGGATGAACGATAACCTCAAGGGCAAGCATATTTTTGGCTTCCAGGCTTTGGAAAAGCCCATAAGGGGCCGGCGATTCAATTAAAATAACATCTCCCGGTTTTGCAACTGCGTCTAAACAAATATTCATGGCCTCAATACAACCATTGGTAACTAAAATGTCATCTGTAGAAAGGCTTGTTTTCCAGTCAAAAGTTCGCCTTGCTATCTGTTTTACCAACCTTGGATGGCCTTCAATAAGCGGATATTGAAAAATATCTGATGGCGTATCTTTTAAGGAGTCGCGCACTGCTTTACTGATTCTTGATATAGGAAGTAGCTCATTGGAGGGTGCCAAAATGGAAAAATTCATAACTCCATACTCTCTTACATTTTTTAACATGTTGGCAATCATCGTATTCAAAGTAACCTGATTTGGGAGTGGAATGTATTTAACCCCTGATTTTGAGGTAATGCTGTTTCTTACCGAAGCATTAACAAAATAACCAGATCTGGAACGGGAAATGATCAATCCCCGGGCTTCTAAAATATTAAAAGCCTGAAAAACTGTTGCCTGACTAACGTTTAACTCCTTACCCACCTGCCGCAAGGAAGGGATTCTGTCGCCTGCTTTGAGGTTTAAATTTTTGATGATCTCTTCAACCTTATTAGCTGTTTCTTCATAGCGAAATAAATGCTGACTGTTTTTCATATCAAATTAAATACACCTGCAAAAATAGCCAACTGCTATGGTTTTTTAGTCAAAAACTGCATCTGTTTTTTCATTGTTCAATAAAATATTTTTGTAGCGCAATTTCAGATGAAATAATGGGGACTAAGTTTACTTTAATGCATTTTGATGACGAGGGCGATTTTTTGCATGGTATTGATGTGCTTCAGCATTACCTCGTCCCCGTAAGTGAGGTGCATATACCCAAACAGGTTCAAGGTATTGAGATCAAGCTGCGTGTAAAGGCTATTAAAATGGGCTATGCAGTTTTAAAATACGGATGCCTTGGTGGCACAGCTTTGACTACGCTGGCCTGCTATGTGTTTGAGCAGGATGGTTTTGGTAAGTTGGCCGGGAAACCGGTTTTTGCCTTACTGGTCACCACGGTTATTATCCTGTTTACATTTTTGATAGCACTCCGTTTATTTCCGCGGCGGGTACCTCAAATAATAAACTCAGGACCCAATGATAGCCACTACCTGATTGTGGCCGATACGAGGGGGCTTGTAGCCCACGAAGATATTATCAGGCTTTTTCAATACAGCAGGGCTGTTGAAATAAGCTCAACCATAAAGGATATAGTCACTGCGTAAAGCAGCATATAAGAATGTTCAACAGTTTAATTCAACACGATGATAACAACTCCTAACTTCAACGAACAATTTGTATTTAAAAGCAAGGCTAAAACCCGGAGCTTTGTTATGATAGCCATTGGTATAATAGGCATAGCATATGGATTTTTATCAGGTAACGGAGAGCGTACCTTTTCAAATTTATTGCTGATGGCTTACTATTTTACTACTGTTTGCATATTCGGAGTTACTTTTTGTGCTATTCAATATATTTCACAGGCGGGTTGGGCTGCTTCGCTGCTTCGCATTCCGCAGGTGCTGGTTAAATTGTTACCTGTAGCAGGTATAATATTACTTGTTGTTATTGGAGCAGGAATATTTACCACCCATAGTGGTAAAAATGAGGCGGGCACAGCTACAATTTTACCCTATCTGTATAAATTATGGGCTTTAAAAGGAGTTACCACTCCCGGTAGTGAAAACTATGATGCTATTATAGCGGGTAAGTCTGGCTATTTAAATCTGCCATTCTTTTTTATTCGCATGGTGGCTTATTTAGCTCTTTATAGTATCACGGGCAGGATGCTTGTTAAATATTCAGTTAATGAGGATGAGATAGGCGGAATTTTTAATTACAAAAAAAGCTTCGCGCTGTCGGCAGCGTTTATAGCGATATTTGGCTTCACTGTTCCATTATTTACATTTGATACCATCATGTCATTAGAGGCCCATTGGTTCTCTACTTTATTTGGTTGGTATAACCTTGCGGGCTTTTTGGCAACCGGATTTACCGTATTTGCCTTAATTGTTATTTATTTAAAAGAGGCCGGGTATCTGCCCTGGGTTAATGAAAGTCACCTGCAAACATTAGGGATACAGATATTTGGTTTTTCTATATTCTGGACCTATTTATGGTTTGAGCAATTTCTATTGATCTACTATGCAAATTTGCCCGAAGAAGCTGTTTATTTTTATAAAAGATGGGAACCCGAATTTAAGTTTTGGTTCTGGCTAAATATGGTCATTAATTTTTGCGGGCCGCTTTTCGTGTTGATGTCGCGGGAATCTAAACGTAAAATGAAAGTGATGAAAGTGACCTGTTTCCTTTTGATTTTCGGACATTGGCTTGATTACTGGCTCATGATTATGCCCGGAACAACAGGGCCGCAGTCACATTGGTATACTGAAATAGGAGTTATTGAGTTTACCGTTTTTATTGGCTTTGCTGGCTTATTTATTTACCTGTTTCAAAACTCATTGAGCAAATTTAAAGCCCTTGCACCAGTAAATCACCCTTTTCTTCAAGAGAGTTTACATCATCACACCAACTAACCATATCAGAGATTTAATTACAAGCGAACGAATTTTAAAAAAAATGTTATGTTAGAAATCACTTTAGGATTATTGTTGTACTCAGTTGTCAACATTTTTCAAACAGCAGCAGGTATTTTAGCAAGGCAGCAAGGGCGTAGCTTTTGGCTTTGGTTTGGCATAGCCCTCTTTTTACCAGGTATATCTCTGGGGATTTTGATTTTGTTGTGGGATACGGATGATAAGCAAAAATTAGCAGGCTTAGCTACAGGTAATTAAGCGTCGCTTCTTAGTTTAATTATGAGTTAAATGCTGGTAACGGTTTTGTTATCAGCATTTTTTTGAGCTTATAACCACAAAAAAATATAAATCATAAACAAAATTCTATAAACTTAATTTTTAGCCTTTCCATAGGTTTGTGTTATGAAACGTAAAGCAATATTTCTGTTAACCATATTTCTGCTAAATACACTGGCAGGGTTTAGCTGCGCTTTACATTTCGATCACAACAGCCATGGGAATAACCACTCCCATGCAAAATCAGCTTCTCATCACCAAAGTAATAGCCAGCATTCGGCTTACCAGATAATGCATGATGTTAAGCCTGCAGCAGATCTGGGTTTTGTAAATGAAAACCTGTGCTGTAAAACCTTAGCAGGTAATTTAACAGTACAAGGTAAACTGAGCACAGATAACAATAAGGGGCTAATAAAAGCACCTGTGTTATTGATGGTAAGTTATTTTAGTCAGGCTCCTTTAGTTGCTGTAAATAACTTAAATGTAAGCTATGCAAGGTTGATTGATCAGCACCTCCCCGACAGGGATATCCGAATTGCCATCCGAAGTTTTCAGATCTGAAGTTTAATGTGAATGCATTGCGGCTTGTTTAAGCCGCATGGTATATACCCCAGCATAGCATAAGCTATGCAGATGAAAAAATACACACATTAAATTGTCCAAAATCATGAAAAAAATATTTTTAGCAGTTATACTGATCACTGCTGCCTGGTTGAAACCAGCATTAGCTCAAAACAACCAATCACCTATATTAACCGCTTATTACGAAGTTAAAAATGCATTGGTAAATACTGATGCCGCTACAGCTGCCGCCAAAGCAACTGAACTTGTTACCGCTCTGAATAGTATTGATATGAAATCCGTATCGGCGACTGACATGGGCGCCGTTATGGATCTTCAGCGCAGGCTTATTGCCGATTCCAAATACATTTCAGAAAACAATGATATTGCCCTTCAGCGCGAGCGTTTTGCAAACCTTTCGGTTGATATTTTTAAACTGGCAAAGATTATAAAATTGACCACCGACGCTGTTTACTATAACTATTGCCCAATGAAAAAAAGTTATTGGGTTTCTGATAATCCAACCATCAAAAATCCCTATTTCGGTAAACAAATGCTTACCTGTGGTTCGGTAAAGGAAACCATAAAATAAACTGATTAACCTAAAATCAAGTAATCATGAAAGCTTTACTAACCGTGTGGGCACTGGTAATTAGTACCATAGCATCTGCACAAACCCTAAATAAAGAAGAAACAACTATTCCCGGCGCATTAGCCGGGCATGGTAAAACGGTGCGCTATGACCTTTATGTGAAAGATACCATAGTTAACTACAGCGGTAAAAACAAACAGGCCATAGCCATTAACGGAACTATACCAGGCCCTACCATGTATTTTACCGAGGGCGATACAGCTGAGATTTATATTCACAATACTTTAAAAACAGAAACTTCTATTCACTGGCATGGGCTGCTGCTGCCAAACCGGTATGATGGGGTGCCTTACCTGACCAATATGCCTACCCAGCCAGGTAAAACTCATTTGTTCAAGTTTCCTATTATTCAAAATGGAACTTATTGGTACCACAGCCATACCGAGCTGCAGGAGCAAAGTGGTATGTACGGCGCAATTATTATTCATAAAAGAGAGCCGGTACAAATGAAAGAATATACTATGGTGCTGAGCGACTGGACAGATATGAAACCCAAAGAGGTAGAACGTTTTCTGCATAATGAAAACGACTGGTTTGCGATAAAAAAAGGTACTACCCAAAGTTATGCAGAGGCTATCAGGGCAGGGCATTTCAAAACCAAACTCACCAACGAGTGGAAAAGAATGACCGCCATGGATGTGAGCGATGTTTACTATGAAAAATTCCTGATCAACGGGAAACCTGTAAATGAGCAGCCGCAATTTAAAGCCGGCGAAAAAGTGCGCCTCAGGGTAATTAACGGTAGCTCATCTACTTATTTCTGGTTAAATTACGGTGGCGGTAAAATTACCGTAGTAGCTAATGATGGCGAAGATGTACAGCCAGTAGAGGTAGACCGCCTGATTGTAGGTGTATCTGAAACCTATGATGTGGTTGTTACTATTCCGAAAGATATGAGCTATGAATTTTTGGCAACAGCTGAGGATAGAACAAAGTCGGCCTCCTTGTGGCTTGGTACGGGCATGAAAATGCCGGCACCTCATCTTCCAAAACTAAAATATTTTGCAGGCATGAGCATGATGAACGGCATGATGAAGATGAACGGTGATATGAAAGAGATGGAAGGTATGGCCATGAGCAACCAAACTATGGATATGAATAATATCATGTTCCCGGAAATTACTGGAGATGATAACTCTGGCGCTAAAAAGAAAGCTATGCCCGGTATGGATATGAGCAAGACATCAGCTATGCCAGCTAAAAAGATGGATGCGATGCCCGGTATGGATATGAGTAAATCCTCAACCACCTCTGCTGAAAAAATGGATGATATGCCTGGTATGGATATGGGGAATACATCAGCAGACATTGTTACCCTGAATTACGGGATGTTAAAAGCAACCAAAGTCACCACCCTGCCTAACTGGCCAATGCGTACTTTGAATTTTGAGCTTACCGGAAACATGAACCGTTACGTTTGGACAATTAATAACAAAGCGGTTTCGGAAACAGACAAGGTGTTGATCCGTAAGGGGGAAAATATCAGGATAGTATTGTACAATAATACCATGATGAGGCACCCTATGCACCTGCACGGGCATTTCTTCAGGCTGTTGAATGGCCAGGGTGAATACTCACCACGTAAAACGGTATTGGATATTTTGCCTATGGAGCGGGATACCATTGAGTTTGCGGCAAGCGAAAGCGGCGACTGGTTTTTTCACTGCCATATTCTTTACCACATGATGAGCGGTATGGGCCGGGTATTCAGTTACGAAAACTCACCAGCCAATCCCGAATTGCCTAATCCCGAAAAGGCTTATCAAATGCTGAAAGCTGATGACCAAACATTGCATACCAGTGCCCAGGTTGGCCTTGAAAGTAACGGCAGCGACGGGAAAATTGTAGTGGCTAATACCCGTTACCGTTTTAGTACTGAATGGCGCGTTGGTTTAAACAAAGAGAACGGTTATGAAACAGAAAGCCATTTCGGGAGGTATATCGGCCAAATGCAATGGCTGTTTCCTTATGTTGGCTGGGATATTCGTAAAAGAACGGAAAAACCTTCTGGCAAATCAATAGAACCGGGCGATAACTTTTTTGGCCAGGGAAATACCAAAAACTTCAGGCAGGTATTTCATTTAGGTCTGCAATATACGTTGCCGCTGCTAATTGTTGCCGATGCTTCTTTAGATAACAAAGGGAACGTTAGGTTTCAATTGCTCAGGGAAGATATACCGGTTTCTAAGAGGCTTAGGTTTAACTTTATGGTGAATACTGACCGGGAATACATGGCAGGTTTCAGATACATCGTTACCAAATACTTCTCCCTATCAACCCATTACGATAGTGATATGGGCTACGGAGCAGGAATTACGTTAACTTATTAATTAACAGCATTATGAAACATACATATAACATTACGGGAATGGTCAGCGATATCAGCCGTAATCAGGTAGAAAATGCGTTGAACAAAATTGAGGGTATATCCGCAGAGGTTACATTGAATCCGGCCGAAGCCGTTATCACTATGGACGAACACGTGCCAACCGGAAAGTTACAGGAAGCACTTGCCCGGGTAGGGGACTATAACATAGAAATGACGGCTCATCAGAATAGCGCGCCAGTAATGCACGATCATAAACATACCCATGAAGGGCACCAACATCACGGTCACCATCACCACCATCACACGGGGGTGACTGCGGCATCGGGCCATAAACATCAGGGCGATGTATACTACTGCCCAATGCATTGTGAAGATGAAAAAACTTATGATGAACCAGGTAATTGTCCTGTGTGCGGTATGGATCTGATCAAACAGCCTTCGTTAAAGCAGGCTGCCGTGTTTACCTGCCCAATGCCCCGGAAATTATTGAAGATGAAGCAGGCTCCTGCCCAATATGCGGCATGGATCTGGTACCGCTTGGGGCGAATGCGGTGGAAGAAGAGGACAAAACCTATGATAAACTATTGGCTAAGTTTAAAATAGCCACTATTTTCACTATACCAATTTTCCTGATAGCAATGTCAGAAATGGTTCCGAACAATCCTTTGTTTAAGTTGATGGATTTAAAATACTGGAACTGGGTTGAGCTGCTACTTTCCATCCCCGTAGTATTTTATGCAACATGGATATTTTTTCAGCGTGCCTGGAGGTCCATCATTACCTGGAAACTAAATATGTTCACCCTTATCGGGATAGGTGCGGGCGTAGCGTGGCTTTTTAGTATTACAGCCCTGTTATTTCCAAGTATTTTTCCCGATCAGTTTAAAACACATCATGGCACAGTGTATGTTTATTTTGAAGCCGCAACGGTTATCCTTACGCTGGTATTGCTGGGGCAGCTTTTAGAGGCGCGTGCTCATGGCAAAACCAATAGTGCTATTAAGGAGCTTTTGAAGCTGGCACCTAATCAAGCCACAAAAATTGTAGATGATGGGGAGTTTCCCGTTTCTATCGATGAGATTCAGCAGGGTGATCTGTTACGTGTAAAACCGGGTGAAAAAATACCTGTAGACGGCAGCATCAAAACGGGCGAAGGAATGATTGATGAATCCATGATTACCGGAGAACCGGTGCCTGTGGAAAAAAGACCGGGAGATAAGGTAAGTTCGGGCACCATCAACGGAAATAAAACCTTTGTTATGGTTGCCGAAAAAGTAGGGTCAGAAACATTGCTGTCGCAGATTATTGAAATGGTAAATTCAGCAAGCCGTTCCAAAGCACCTATTCAAAAACTGGCCGATAAAATATCGGGTTACTTTGTACCGGTAGTTGTGCTTATAGCTGTTGCTACCTTTATTGTATGGGCTATTTATGGGCCGGCGCCGTCCTATGTATACGCACTGGTAAATGCCATTGCGGTATTGATTATTGCCTGTCCGTGCGCCTTAGGTCTTGCTACACCAATGTCAGTAATGGTGGGTGTAGGTAAAGGAGCCCAGTCTGGAGTATTGATCAAGAATGCCGAATCGTTGGAAAAAATGAACGCGATTGATGTGCTTGTTATTGATAAAACAGGAACGGTAACAGAGGGAAAGCCTTCTGTAGAAAAAGTGGTTAGTGTAAACCCGGATTTTACCGAAAAGGAAATTTTACAAAAAATAGTAGCATTAAACAGTAGCAGCGAGCATCCGTTGGCGCAGGCTACACTAAAATTTGGAGAAGAAAATAACATATCGGTTTTACCAATTTTAAACTTTGAATCAATAACAGGTAAAGGGGTTATTGGTACGCTTAACGGCGAGTTGCTGGCCTTAGGCAATCAAAAGCTGATGGAACACGTAAATGCCATAATTATGCCCGACACAGAAAAGCAGGTTAGGGCGGCGCAAAGGGAAGGGAAAACGGTTTCCTACCTCTCTGTAGGAAATTTTGCTGTGGGGTATGTAACAATTTCTGATAAAATTAAACCATCAAGTCAGGGGGCTATCCGCAAACTACAGCAGGAAGGGCTTAAAGTGATCATGTTCACTGGTGATAATGAGGATACTGCAAAGGCGGTAAGTGAAACATTAGGACTTGATGGCTTTAAAGCACAAATGTTACCGGAGAATAAGCTCAATGAAATAAAAAAACTACAAGCCGAAGGGAAAAAAGTAGCCATGGCCGGTGATGGTATTAATGATGCTCCTGCATTGGCGCAGGCAGATGTAGGGATTGCCATGGGGACAGGTACCGATGTGGCCATTGAAAGCGCCGCGATTACACTGGTAAAAGGCGATTTAGGTGGCATAGCAAAAGCAAGATTATTGAGCAAGTACGTTATGGGTAACATCAAAGGCAATTTATTTTTTGCGCTTGGTTATAATGTGTTAGGGATTCCGGTAGCAGCCGGGTTATTGTATCCTTTTTTTGGTATCCTGCTTTCTCCAATGATAGCAGCGCTTGCTATGAGTTTCAGCTCTGTATCCGTTATCGTAAATTCATTACGATTAAGAAGAAGTAACCTGGACTAATTTTTTATAGACGATTTTGAGGTAAAGCCTGCATATACATATGCGGGCTTTTCATGTAGGCGGCATCCGGTTTAGTTTATATTTTTTGTCTGCTGGGCGGATTTAATAAATAAGTAATACCTGTCTGAAATACTGTATTGTATATTGGTTAACCTGTTGGTTTTTAGATTGTAGTGGTGTTTATTTGGCTGGCAATTTAAATATTTAAAAAAGTCAGGAAAAGGTATAGTTATTAAAACGTTTTATTTGATTAATGGTATAATATTTAATAATTGAATCTAAAAAGTGTCATATGTTAATTTAATTTGCCATAAAAATGTAAATTTTGTAAATTTGTTATTATTACGTTAATTGAATTTTAATTTTGAAGTACAGCAATGACAATTCATTATCCCACACATTGAAAGTAAATTCCAGGCATAGCGAACAATTTCTTTTGCAGCAATTAATTGCGGGTAAAGAGAGGGGCTTTAATGAGATTTATGAATTGCATAACCGTGAAATTTTTCGTTTCATCATAAAATTCGTTAACTCGGTACCTTTAGCCGAGGATCTTACCCAGGAAGTATTTATCAAGATATGGGAAAACCGGCTTCGTCTTGAAAATGTCGAATGCTTTAGGTCGTATCTGTTCGTAACAGCCCGTAATCATACTTTTAATCGGTTAAAAGAAGTCTTTAAATCAGATGTTGCCCTTACAGAAGTTGTGAGTGGTTTTATTCAGCTACGTAATGCTACCGAAGATGATATCATTGACAAAGAATATCTTCAGTTTATAAAACGAACGCTTAATTCGTTACCCGAGCGTACTAAAGAGATATTTAAACAGTGTCGTGAGCACGGACGAACATATGATGAAGTAGCTGCCGATCTTAATATTTCCAGAAATGCGGTAAAAAATCATATGGTGCATGCAATGAAGGTTTTTAGGTCGTCTGTTAAAAATGAGTTGGATATATTGGTAAGTCTGCTTCTTTTTATTCTGTTTAAACATTAATAATCCGTCCCTTTCTTGGAAGTTGATTTTTTTTAGAGCTTTTTGATCTTGTTTTTAATCAATTGGTGCTTTTGTGATTAAAAAATGAAAGGAAATCATATAATTAATATTTATTTAAAAAAAAGTTGACCTTTCAGCTACCCTATGTGGTCATTTTTTTGTCTTAGGGTTGTAATCGGAACATATGAGCGAAAATTACTACCGAATTTTAGTTAAAGGGTATGTAGATAAAAAACTGACTGATGATGAGTTGCAGGTTTTTATTCATTTAATGGAACAAGGCAAACTGGATAGTTATATCCGGGAGGCCATGGATAGCCATATGGATATTAACGATGGTGCAATTATTGAAAACGCTGTAAAAACCAATAAAGTATTTTCATTTAAATGGTGGCCTATAGCTGCAACTATCGTTATTGCGTTGGGCTTTGGCTTGTATTTAACAAATTTCAACAAAAAGCACTCGGCAGATGACTCAAAACAGGCCGATGTTATAAGAATTGTTAATTCTTCGGCTCTGATTAGTAAGCAAACCCTTCCCGATGGCAGTAATATCTGGCTGCAGCCAGGCACAACCATAAGCTATCCTGCCAATTTTACCCAAGCAAAGCTTCGTGAAGTTAATATGAGCGGCGAGGCCTTTTTTGAAGTTACTAAGGATGCCGCGCACCCTTTTGTAATTACAACCGGTAAAGTGTTAACTAAGGTTTGGGGTACAAGCTTCAAAATCAGTTTTATTCCGGGTAGCTTAACCAGGGTGTCTGTATTAACCGGCAAAGTATCGGTTAGTGTTTCGGGAGGCAACGAGGTTACTGTTAAAAAGAATAAGGTTAGCAAGCTAAATGTAATGTTGAAACCTAA
>Ga0247742_10000107_pt1 | contig 70516 bp, 77 predicted proteins | sample UWRJL208509C2_FD_180944 | JGI IMG/M metagenome (GOLD analysis project Ga0247742, IMG submission 180944) | Plant litter microbial communities from Arlington Agricultural Research Station in Wisconsin, United States - UWRJ-L208-509C-2 | ecosystem: Environmental > Terrestrial > Plant litter >...
ACACCATTGCATGCGAAGAGATGAAGCTCCCCCGTAAGCTAATTGAAACAGTAGGGCAGGCCATTATTGACAGAATCAGCGATAGATATCCTTTCGTAGAAAATATTAAAGTCGTAATTAAAAAAATAAATCCACCATTAATAGGAAAAGTGGCACATTCCAGCGTCACTATTAACTATCCATCAGTAAAATGAACTATAATATTATAACACCTCCTTTACTTGAAGCTATTACCGCTATTGTTGGTGCCGATGCTGTGATTGTACAGCATGATGAGCTTGAAAAATACAGTCACGACGAAACTGAAGATCTGGTTTATTATCCGGATGTGGTTGTAAAGCCTCAATCGCCCGAAGAAGTTGCAGCACTATTAAAGCTTTGTAATAAACATTTAATACCTGTTACACCCCGCGGGGCTGGTACTGGTCTAAGTGGCGGCGCATTGCCTGTTAAAGGTGGTTTACTGATAGCTATGGAGCGCTTTGATAAAGTGCTTGAAATTGACGAGCAAAATTTGCAGGCTACTGTTGAACCTGGTGTAATTACGGAAGAGTTTATGAATCAGGCCGCTGCCAAAGGCTTACTTTACCCTGTTGATCCGGCCAGTAAGGGGAGCTGCTTTATTGGTGGTAATGTATCTCATGGTTCGGGTGGCCCGCGGGTTGTAAAGTACGGAACCATACGTGAATATGTATTGAACTTGCAAGTGGTTTTACCTTCGGGCGAAATTATATGGACTGGTGCTAATACACTTAAATATGCATCTGGCTATAATTTAACCCAGCTGATGATTGGCTCGGAAGGTACTTTAGGTATTGTAACCAAAATAGTAGTAAAGCTAATACCACTACCAACGCTTGATGCCCTGATGCTGGCATCATTTCCAACAAATGAAGCAGCCTGCGCTGCAGTTTCGGCTATTTTTAGAGCGGGTATAGTACCATCTGCACTTGAATTTATGGAGCGCAGAGGAGTAGAGTGGGTAAAAGAACATGATGATATCGCTTTTGATCTCCAGGATGGCATTGAGGCATTTTTGCTGATTGAGGTTGATGGCAATAATCAGGATGTAATATTTGCCGACTGTGAAAAAATAAATACGGTTTTAGAGGCTTACGATTGCTGCGATGTATTGTTTGCTGATTCATCAGCACAAAAAGAAGAACTGTGGCGCTTACGACGTACTATGGCAGTATCCGTAAAATCAAACTCGGTTTATAAAGAAGAGGATACAGTTGTGCCGCGCGCGGCATTGCCTCAATTGATAAAAGGCATAAAAGATGTAGGTACTAAATATGGCTTTGAATCAGTGTGTTATGGTCACGCAGGAGATGGAAATCTGCACGTGAATATCATAAAAGCCAAAATGAGCGATGAGGATTGGAACAACAAACTAAAGTTCGGTATCCGCGAAATATTTGAGCTTACGGTATCATTAGGTGGCACGCTTTCGGGTGAGCACGGGATTGGATTGGTTCAAAAAGATTTTATGCCGATAAAATACTCCGAAGTGCATTTTGCCCTTTGGCGCGGTATTAAAAATGTATTTGACCCCAAAGGGATACTAAACCCTGGAAAGATATTTTAACCTAATATTATAAAGCTGCAGATTTCAAATGTATTAATGAATGCATTATCGCATTTGAAATCTGCATAGCCGAAATCAATTCGTATTCAAAATCAGCCTGGGTTGATCGTACTCAATCATATTATGGCGTTCACTGGCCGGAATTGATACCGATTTATTGGCGGTATAATCATAGCTGATACAAACTGTTTTACCAGTGGTTACAATTTCCTCGCCTTGTTCTGTTACTTTTACTAATACATGCATCACGTCAAAGCTGCTGTTTCCAATACGTACGGTGCTTACATAACAGGCTATCTGATCATTAATGGTAATGGGTTTAAGGTAATTGATCTCTGATCGTCCTAAAATAATCCCTGCATTGCTCCAATCCCAATTAATTATTTCTTTCCAGTAATTGGTTCTTGCTATTTCAAAGTAAGTTAAATATACTGCGTTGTTAACATGCCCAAAGGCGTCAATATCGGAAAAACGGATCGGGATGCCCGTTTTGAACTTGTAATCTGTGAGTTTTTCAGCCATTTGTGTCAATTTGTCTGTATAAAATCAATTGTAAATGACAATATGTCTTTACTTAGTTGATTTTAAGGCTTGGTATAACAGTTGATAAATAGGTTACGAAGTTAATAAAAACAAAAACTTAAAGGAGATATAAAAATGACACTTGTAAAATTCAACAACGGATTAAAAAACAACGCGGTAGGTCCATTCTTTAACGATGTATTTGATTCAATTTTGAACGATTCATATTTCGGCAATAAATTAGTTGCCCGTGTACCTGCAGTTAATATATCAGAAACTGAAAACGAATTTCAGCTTGAATTGGCCGCACCTGGTTTAAAGAAAGAAGACTTTAAAATTAATCTGGATAAAAACATATTGACCATCTCTGCCGAAAAGAAAAGTGAGAACGTAGAAGAAGGTAAAAAGATTAGCAAACGCGAATATAGCTATAACACTTTCAGCAGGTCATTTACTTTACCTGAAAGTGCCGATCATTCGAAAATTGAAGCTGATTATACTGATGGGGTATTGAACCTTATTGTAGCTAAAAAAGAGGAAGCTAAATTTCAATCAAGAGAAATAGCTGTAAAATAATTAAAGACTGTTTTCATAGAGTAGTTAGTTTGGTTTTAAGAAGAGGCCGTTCCTTAATAGGAGCGGCTTTCTTTTTTATCATTGCTTATTTGATTTAATCTGCAATGACTTTTACTTCAATATTTCCTCTTGTCGCTTTTGAATATGGGCAGCCCTTATGAGCGGCATCTGCAAGTTTTTGGGCAATATCCCAGTCAACCCCAGGAATATGTACGTGTAGTTCAGCTGATAATGCATATGAGGATTCACCCTCTTTATTAAAACTAACATGAACGTCTACGGTGGCTTGTGTTACGTTTACACCGTCTCTTATTCCCACAGAGCCAAGTGCTCCTAAATAACATGCACCCCAGGCACCCGCAAATAATAATTCGGGGTTGGCGTAACCATCTTCACCGCCTAATGCTTTTGGTGCTTTTAATTCCATGTCAATAATTCCATCTTCTGATTTGATATGACCATCTCTTCCTCCTTTTGCTGTAACTACAGCGGTATACAATTTTTCCATGATAGATTTTCTTTTAAAAAGCAACTGGAAAAGGAGAGTTATGTTTTAATTAATTAGGTCTGAGAGTCTTTACGTAGAGGAAATAAAAACCAATACAACCAAAAGCGCTAAATAAAATTTATATTTTGCTAAAATTATTAGTATTTTTGATTTGATATGAATGCAGACCGGATAACAGAGAAGTTGAATATATTGGCTGATGCCGCTAAATATGATGTATCATGTGCCTCAAGCGGTAGCAAGCGCAAAAATGAAAATAAGGGTTTAGGAAATGCCAGCAATGGTATTTGTCATAGCTATACCGAAGATGGGCGTTGCGTGTCGCTACTAAAAATTTTATTGACCAATCATTGCATATTTGATTGTGCTTATTGTGTGTCGCGTAAAAACAATGATATCAAACGGGCTGCTTTTACGGTACAGGAAGTAGTTGATTTGACCATTAACTTTTACCGTCGTAATTATATTGAAGGTTTGTTTTTAAGCTCTGGTATTTTTAAGGATGCCGATCATACGATGGAGCGTTTGGTGCGTGTAGCCAAAAAACTACGTACAGAACATAATTTTAACGGTTATATCCATTTAAAATCCATTCCTGGTGCAAGCGATGAGCTAATGCGGGAAGCAGGCTTGTATGCCGACAGGCTGAGTGTGAATCTGGAAATGCCTACCGAGGCTGGATTAAAATTATTGGCACCGGATAAGAACCGTCAGGATATGATAGATCCGATGAATTTTCTGAAAAACGAGATTATTCTAAGAACGGAAGAGAAAAAACTTTTTAAAAAGGCTCCTATGTTTGCACCAGCAGGTCAAAGTACTCAGGTTATTATTGGTGCAACATCAGAAAGTGATCAGCAAGTACTACAATCGGCCAATTACTTTTATAGGAATTTTAATTTAAAACGGGTTTATTATTCTGGTTATGTACCAGTATTGGCTGATAAAAGATTACCGGCCCTGAATACTTCAGTGCCGATGGTGCGGGAGAATAGACTTTATCAGGCAGATTGGTTAATGCGTTTTTATGGTTTCAGAGTAAATGAGATAGTAAATGATGAACAACCGTTGCTTGATCTGGATATTGACCCAAAATTGGGTTGGGCTATCCGCAATATGCATGTATTTCCTATTGATGTTAATAAGGCCGACCTTCAAATGATACTACGCGTCCCAGGCGTAGGGTTATTGTCCGCGCAAAAAATAGTGAGCGCACGTAAGTTCGCAAGCCTTGGCTGGGAACAGCTCAAAAAAATAGGAGTAGCGGTTAACCGGGCACGGTATTTTATTATTTGCAAAAGCAGCGAATTTGAACGCCGGGATTTGACCGGAAGTAACATTAAGCAATTTATCCTGGCCGAATCAAAAAGCAAATACTTAAAGAATAATCACACCCAACTTAATCTGTTTTGATCATGTACACACTGATTTACGATGGAACGTTTGAGGGATTGCTCACAGCTGTATTTGAAATATATGAGCTTAAACTGTTTCACGTAAAACTAATAAAAGGGGAGTGGCACAGCCGTGCTCTTTTTGAGGAGGTATTGCATATAATAACTGATGAAAAACGCGCAGGCAGGGTTTTAAACGGACTTCGGAAAAAGTTATCAGCGGCGGGTATTCAGCGATTATACATCGCTCACATGGCCGAAATGGAGCAGGAAGAAAGTACTTTGATCGGTTTTATCCGTTATGTTTTTGATTCAGATCAAAATATAGAGGAAGACTACGGCAATAAATATGTGATGCGTTTATCTGAGATCATTAAAATGGTGCGACGTGAGAAGCACAGAATGGAGGCATTTGTACGCTTTCAGAAATTAAAAGACGAAATATTTTACTCGGCAATAGAGCCGGATTTTAATGTATTGCCTTTATTGATCAGGCACTTTAAGAGTCGTTATGCCGATCAGAAGTGGATCATATACGATGTTAAACGGGGTTATGGTGTTTATTACGATCTTCACGATACGCAATACATCTCGCTTGATTTTTTGGAAGGGAGTAAACCCGACAATGCAATAGCTGCTTTTAATGAAGATGAGCAAATTTACCAGCGCCTCTGGAAAAATTATTTTAACAGTGTAAATATTGCATCAAGGAAAAATACAAAGCTTCATTTAAGGCATATTCCCAGACGTTATTGGAGGCATTTAACAGAAAAAATTTAGAGTGTTTTCTATTTTGCGCATTTTTAGTTAAAGTGGTTTTGCATTTACCTGGTTTTTTTGTGAATAAACCTAAATGTTAATAACCTATACTAAAAGTTAAAATTTGAGTTTAAATATGTGTGATTTTAATTGTGGATAAAGTGGTTTTTAATGTTAATAAAGTGTTAATAAAAAATAAAAAAAAAGCTTGTGAAATTAACAGGGTGTTCCGATATTGAAATCATCAGGAACGACGTACATTGACAGCCTTTCAGGATTACAGAAATTGAATCGGGGGAACCTTCGGGGAAACTAAAGAACAAAGGAAGTGCTTGAGTCACATGAAAAATGAAAATTACGAAAGTCTTTGAAAAAAGATTGTGATTAAAAGAGGTATTGGGAAAATGCAGGAACTTCACGGAGAACCTCAACAGAACCAATGATATTGAAGGAATCGACCGTTCGCAAGAGCAACAGATGAGATCATATCGGCAATGCTCCACAAAACTTGATGCTATTGGGAAACTACGGTGGAACAATAGTTAGGAAACGGGAGCTCAATTCGAAAGAAAAGACTCCCGTTTTCGTTTTTATAAACTTTCAGTATTATTCCCGATTGTAACAGCACCCAATAATAACTAATACTAAACTAATCACCGCGGCAATAGTTCTAATGTTGTGAAGTAGCAACCAGGGTTTTTCAAAAAAAAATCTTTGAGTTGATATTTCTTCAGCCGACGCATTCATTATATTGAACTTATCCAGCACATTGTTTAATGGTACATTTCCAAAAATGGTAACTCCAAAAGTTCCTATGGCATATATTACGGTAGCAAAAAGTAAAAGTATAAAACGAGTGTCATGCAAATGGTTGTAATTCAAGTATGTGCTTAGCGGCAACATTAGGAATGTACCTATAAAGCTGGCAAAAAATAATGGGTTCAGGATAGCTCTGTTAATAGATTGCATGGCTATGAGGTATTCCTTATTGGCCAAACGGCCTAAACCTAAATTTACCGAACATGAATATGCGTAGAATAAACCTGCAATTAAGGCGGTCAAAGTAGTGGTGATAATTAAAATTGTGTTCGCCATATTTAGTTTGATCATGATTGCTTTCTTAATGTTTTGATGTACTCAGCTATTGAAAGTAATTGGGCGGGTGACAATTTGTTACTCCAGTTTGGCATTATTCCCTTACCCGTGCTGAGTATTTTCAATATATCGTGGTCATTTAGCCTGCTTGTTTGTAGGTTTTTGGCTCCCCAACGCCCCCTGGTTCCATTATTGCCATGGCATTTAGCACATTTGGTTTCAAATAAGGTTTTACCTGTTAAAGGTATGTTTTGAGCATTGGAGGTGCTGGTATGACAGAATATAATAAGACAGGTAATTAAATAGGTTATTCTTAGATTTCTCCGGACTTTTAAAGTTAATGATTTCATCGTGTTTTATTTTATCAAAATTGCGACGATGCTGAGCAGCAAAATAGAACAAAACCGACAAATAGCTTAAAATATCACTACAGGTAACATCATCTTTGTGCTTGAAACTAACTACAGATTCCTTAAATTAGTCGGATATGAGTAAAGATGGTAAGAACGGGGCTGTTAAGAGTAACAAGATATTTGTTTTAGATACCTCGGTGATCCTTTATGATCATGACGCATTTCAAAATTTTCAGGAACATGACGTAGCTATTCCAATACAGGTATTGGAGGAGCTCGACAATAAAAAGAACGGTAACGACACCCGTAATTTTGAAGCCCGCAGCTTTATCCGCCTTATGGATGATCTGTCACGGAATAACCTGGTCAATGAGTGGATACCTCTTAATGGTAAAGGCAAAGGCAGTTTTAAAGTTGCCATGGATAGTAAAACTACGGCCATAAACGCCGAAGAGGTATTTGGATCAGATAAAACAGATCATCGCATATTAAACGCAGCTTTGGGTTTACAGGAAGAAAATCCTGGTAAAAAGGTGGTATTGGTATCTAAAGATATTTGTCTGCGTTTGAAAGCCAAGGCCCTTAATTTACATGCCGAGGATTACGAAACAGGTAAAATCAAAAATCTGGAAGAACTTTATACCGGTAAAACAGATATTGATAAGGTTACCGAAAAGCTTATCACCCAGTTAAACAAACAGGAAAATCTGCCCGCCGAAAGCTTACATATTACATCTTACACAAATAATCATTTTTATATTTTAAAAGGTAAAAAGAATGATATTCCGGGTTTTTATAATACGCAGACGCGGCAGCTTGAAAAGGTTACCGAACAGCCTGTATTTAATATTTCGCCCCGTAATATTGAGCAGGCATTTGCAATTCATGCATTATTGCACCCTGATATTAAACTGGTAACCATACAAGGTAATGCCGGAACCGGTAAAACCCTGTTGGCCCTTGCCAGTGCGCTGGAGCAGCGTAAATATTACCGCCAGATATTTGTTACCCGGCCCATTGTACCTTTAAGTAATAAAGACATTGGTTTTTTACCTGGAGATATCAAATCGAAGATAGATCCGTACATGGCACCAATATGGGATAACCTGAAATTTATAAAAGATCAGTTTATGGACGACGAAAAGATGCAGTCCAAAATTGATGAATTGGTATCAAACGATAAAATATCAATAGCGCCGCTGGCTTTTATCCGTGGTCGTACGCTGAGTAAAATATTTTTTATTGTTGATGAGGCTCAAAACCTTACCCCGCATGAGGTAAAAACCATTATATCACGTGCCGGCGAAAACAGTAAGTTTGTTTTTACGGGTGATATTTACCAAATAGATACACCTTATCTGGATGCTGAAAGTAATGGTTTATCCTATTTAATTGATAAGGCAAAGGGACACCCGCTATACGCGCATATTACGCTGCAAAAAGGTGAGCGCAGCGAGCTGGCAAACCTTGCTAATGAGTTATTATAGATAATGGATTGGGGCTAAACTTATGGCCTAAACAAACCAATTCTATATTTTGAAAGTTTTTTCAAAACTATCCAAATGAAAATATCCAAATATCTCCACTCGTGCCTTGTATTTGAGCTCGAGGGTTATAAAATACTATTTGATCCCGGTGCCTTTTCCTTTGCCGAAGGCTTGGTAACAGCGCAAATGTTTAAAGATGTTAATGCTATTGTATTAACACATATTCATCCAGATCATTATGATTTGGAGATATTAAAAAGTATTCTGGCTCTAAACAATGCCCGGGTAATAACTAACAGCCAGATAGGGCAACAATTAGATAAAGCGGGTATATCATATAGCATTTTAGAAAACGCTACAGAACAACTTGGCCCTTTTAAATTGCAGGCCTTTCCTGTAACACATGAACTTATCATGGATAACCCGCTGCCGCAAATGACGGGTTTTCTGATCAATGACAAAATACTTCACCCGGTTGATTCGATGGAAGATAAACTTTTAGACTTCCAGGATATTGAATTGCTGATCATGGTAACCATGGCACCGTTTGCCAATGAACCGCGGATTTCAACCTTTGCCGACAAAGTTCGGCCAAAGCAAATTTTGCCGGTTCATGATGGGTACGCTAAAGAGTTTTTTATAAAACAGCGATATACCGCCTATGTTAAACATTTTGAAAAACAGGGCATAAAGTTTCATGAAGTATATCAGGTGGGGGATCATATAACCATATAAAAACAATTCATTTTCATTAACCATGGAAGTAAAACAAATTCACGCTGCTGATTACCTGTTGGTAACCAGGCTGTTCAATGAATACCGGATATTTTATAAACAAAAATCTGATATTGATTTAGCAGAATCATTTATCAAAAACAGGCTTGAAAACAATGAATCGGTAGTATTTGCAGTATTTGAAGAAGGTAGGGTTGTAGGCTTTACTCAACTTTATCCGCTTATATCATCTGTAAGGGCGGTAAAAAACTGGTTATTGAATGATTTATTTGTAGATACCGATTATCTCAAACGCGGAATAGGCCAGGCATTATTAAAAGCTGCTGCGGATTTTGCAAAAACTCATGGAGCTACCTATTTACAATTAGAAACTGCTGCGGATAATTATGCTGCACAAAATCTTTATGAAGCTACCGGATTTGTAAAGCAGGAAATTAGTAATGTGTTTTTTTGCTACCGTAAGGCTATTTAACTGAAAATCAGGTAAATAAAAAAAGTCCCCACCTTTTACGGTGGAGACCCTATGGAACCAACCTCCTGCTAAGCTGGCCCACATTAACCTTATCACACTGCTAAGGTGAGGATTAATAATGAAGAAAATATGAACTTCTGTTTTGTGGATAAGGTAAATTGTACATCTTTAACAAAAAAGCGAAATTGACTATATGCAGAAGCCCGATAGCTTGATATTTGACATGGATGGTACCCTTTGGGATGCTGTTGACACCTACGCTAACTCCTGGAATCTTGTTTTTGAAAAAATGGATATAAAACGCATTATCGGTCGTAATGACCTGATGCAGTTAATGGGGATGGAAGGCAAAAAGCTAACTAAAGTATTAATGCCTGATTATGATGATGACAGCGCTCAAAGTATTTATATGGATGTAAATGAGATGCGCAGGCAAATACTACCTGCCAGCGGTGGCATAATGTATCCGGGAGTTACTGGAGGAATGAAACAACTGGCAACCAAATACAAATTATTTATACTAAGTAATTGTGCTGTTGGCATTATTCCTTTATTTATTAATTGGGCCGGTATAGCTGATGATATTACAGATTCTATTGCCTATGGCGAAAATAGTATGCCCAAGCATCATAACATGGGCATTTTAATAGACAAGCACAAGCTACAAAATCCAGTTTATATTGGCGACACCAATGGTGACGCAGAGCAGACACACATGGCAGGCATTCCATTTACATTTGTAACCTATGGCTTTGGCGAAACAGAGAATTATGAATTAAAGTTTGACAGTTTTGATGAGCTCACAAAATATTATATGAGCTTGTGAGTTTGTAAATTGTCGCCGGGCTGCATCTGCTTCAAAAAATATATTACCAATGTTAAAACGCGGTCTTTTTTTATTGTTATTGATATTAGTGGGTAACACGTTGTTTGCTCAAAAAGTACAACTTGATGCTGAGCGCTGGATAACAAAATCATTGGGCAGCTTATATTTTTCTGATAAAAAGGTGTATTATAATTTTGTTGGCTTTGCTGGCAGTAAAGCTAACTATGTTATTGTAAATGACACGCTGATCATGTCAGATACTTACCATAGCAGCACTGACAATTTTAAAAAAGAGCGTCGTGAAGATTTTAAGTTTCTGGTTAGGCATATTGATTATAACCGGCTGTATTTAAAAGCCGTTGAGCCTAACGCAATAAAACTGGCCGGTAATACAACCTATGAGTTTTTGAATTTTAAAAACAGTTATGATAAAGATATCAAATTTTCAAAGATCTATTTTTTATCCTCAACCTGTTTTGGTGACTGTCCGCAATTGGGCATTGAAATTTGGCCTAATGGCGATTATCATTTAAAGGCCGGTGATCATGTCGATCCTTATAAGGGGGATTATACCGGCAAATTATCAAACAGCCAGATGGATACCCTGAACTACTGGTTAAAGCATAGCGAGCTCAAAAAAATGACTAACTGGGAGCAAGGCAATCAGGTAGTTGATGCCCCTAATTATTACTTCGCCATTGATTTTGCTAATACTAAAAAGAAATTGAGTATCACAACCAACGAACCTCCTCTCAATATTATTGACCTGGTTAATTTCATGGTAACATCTTACAGAAAGGTAAAGCTAACTCCTGTTAGTAAATAAAGCCTGATTTTTCCATATTTTTTGGCTTACTTATAAGTTTTTATGTATTGTTTACTTATTAAGTTTTTGTAGTTTAGATAAAAATATCATCTATGAAAACCCGTACCAAAACAATTATCATACTCGTTATACTTTTATTGATAACCGGTTTTGTTTATCAGCGTTACTATTTTGTTTTTGGCGAAGGCGCTAAGGCAGGCACCATGAACTATTTTGTAAAAAAAGGGTATATGTTTAAAACCTATGAGGGTCGCTTAATACAAAGCGGTATAAAAACACCTGTGCAGGGTGGCAACATAGGTTCAAATGAATTTATGTTTTCGGTTACAGATGAAAAGGTTGCTCAAAAACTGAGCAGCAGTGCTGGTTCTTATCTTGAATTACACTATAAGGAGTATTTGCATACATTGCCCTGGCGCGGGGTTAGCGTATTTGTTGTTGATAGCGTTATATCGGCAAAACCGGTAAATCAATAACTATAAAAGCTCATCGGTTTTGCCTGAATTAGGTTTTTCTATTTTACTCAAATTGTAGTTTAACTGCCCGTTTCTGTTGATGGCTTTTATTAAACCTTTATTGAATAAATAATTAAGCACATCCTCCGCATTTTTTTGGTGTGTTACCAATGATATTTCAGGGGCGAGTAAACTCAATTTAATACCTACCTGATCAGAGGTAGCTTCTTTTAGCTGCGCCAGTGCGTACACTACGTTGTTTTGAGTACAAGTATTTTTGTCATACTCATGAGGTACATGTAATGGCTTGTATTCATTCAGAAAATCCTGATCGGGGCTATTCATATCAGTTAAATTTTATAAACCAATTATACATTTGCGGTATCTCGTAATGATTTAATAGTATCGTGTGCTATTCTTAAACTCTCCATATGATTATTTAGTATGGATACCACCTTCGCATCTTCCCAAATAAGTTCTTTATCATCTAAAGCAGTGCGATAAGCTTTTTTAGCAATATCCTCTCCACGTTCACAGTCTGATAAAATGCTGTGTCTATCTTTATTTACAAAGGCGGCTTTAACATCTATCCAGGCATGGTAAAATTTGCCAGATAAAGTAGTGCCTTCGGCTGGGTCACCACCCAATACATGAATATATTCTCTTAATTCCGATACAAAGTTTTTGCTCTGATCAATATATTCATTGAAAAGCAAATTCAACCCTGTTTCATCTGTATTTTCAACAGCTTTTTGGTATCCCGTAATGCGGTCGTTATTTATCTTGATCAGGTCGTTAAGAGCTGATATTTGATGTTGTACATGCTGTAAAACTCCCATAACTATTGTTTTAAATAACAAACATGTTAAATGAGTTAATGTTTTTTATTAGTACTATTATACTCATGGGGAAAGTGATTGTTCTTCAAACCGTCCTAAATCCAACTGAAAAAGTATTTCGTATTATTTATGTCGTTAATGAAATCTATTGATTAAGTAAATTAATCAATATGTAACATATATAGCTATTTGTTGAATTTTATGAAATTAAATAAGTAATTAAAATATATTTTCTTATTTATGTTTATGAACTTCGGGGTCATGGTTAAGCAGAATCAGTATCCTCAATTTTTTTATTAAAAACAATTTGCCCTCTATCGCTATTTATTAACCATTTGATACAAAAAGTAAGTGATCAATTGAAATCACGGTATCTAAACCAATCAAATATTTGTTTACAATGACTAAATCTCATAAAAAACAGCAACTAAATATTAAAGCATTGCCCAAGACCTTAACAGGGATTTCCGGGCTGGATGAAATAACTGATGGTGGTTTGCCAAAGGGCAGGCCTACACTTATTTGTGGCGAAGCGGGCTGCGGAAAAACACTGATGTCGCTTGAATTTATTGTACGCGGTGCTACAACTTATAACGAGCCAGGTGTTTTTATGGCTTTTGAAGAAAAGACAGAAGAGCTGGCTATGAATGTGTCTTCCCTTGGTTTCGATCTTCAAAAATTGCAGGAACAAAATAAAGTAAAGCTTGATCACGTGCATATTGACCGAAGCGAAATTGAAGAAACCGGAGAGTACGATCTGGAAGGCTTGTTTATAAGATTAGGTTATGCCATTAATAGTATCGGAGCCAAAAGGGTAGTTCTTGATACACTTGAAAATTTATTTTCTGGCTTAAGTGATCAGGCCATATTACGTGCAGAACTGCGGCGACTGTTTACTTTTTTAAAGGACAAAGGAGTTACAGCAATTATAACCGGCGAAAAAGGTGAGGGCGCTTCCCTAACACGTCAGGGATTAGAAGAATATGTTTCGGATTGTGTAATACTGCTTGATCATCGTGTTATCAATCAAATATCAACCAGGCGGTTGAGGGTTGTAAAATACCGGGGCTCGCAACATGGCACTAATGAATATCCCTTTTTAATTGATGAGGATGGTATTTCGGTATTGCCGGTAACCTCTTTAAAATTGGAAAAAGAAGTATCTTCAAAACGTATACCATCTGGCATACCTGCTTTAGATGAGATGCTGGGTGGCCATGGTTTTTTTAAAGGGAGCAGTATACTGGTATCTGGTACAGCTGGCACAGGTAAAACCAGCATAGCCGCTTATTTTGCTAATGAAACCTGCCGGCAGAAAAAAAAGTGCATGTATTTCGCCTTTGAGGAATCGCCAAAGCAGATTATTCGTAACATGCAATCCATTAATGTTAATCTTAAACAATACGTGGATAATGGTTTGTTGATATTTCATGCCTCCAGACCAACCCTTTATGGTTTGGAAATGCATCTGGTAGCTATTTATAAACTTATAAAACAGTTTAAACCTGACGCTGTGATACTTGATCCGATAACCAATCTGATTACTGTAGGATCGGTAAGTGAAGTAAAATCAATGTTGGTGCGCCTCATTGATTTTTTACAGGAAGAGCAAATTACAGTAATGTTTACGGCATTATCCCTAAATACTGTAGTAAGTGAACAAACCGACGAAGGTGTATCTTCATTGGTTGATGCCTGGTTACTGGTAAGAGACATTGAATCAAACGGAGAGCGTAACCGAGGCATGTATATCATGAAATCGCGCGGCATGAAACACTCTAATCAAGTACGCGAATTTATTATAACAGATAAGGGGCTTGATCTTGTTGATGTTTATTTAGGCCCTGAAGGCGTACTCACAGGTTCGGCAAGGGAGGCTCAAAAATTAAAGGAAAAAACAGGTGTAGCTCTGCGTGATTTTGCTTTAACACGTAAGGATAAAGAGATTATACGCAAGCGCAAAATGCTGGAAGCTAAAATATCCAGTTTGCAGGCCGAGTTTGAATCGACAGAAGAAGAGCTTAATAAAATATATATTGAAGAAGATCTGAAGCAACAGATCATTGAAAAAAATCGGGAAGAGATAACGAAAATGAGGAGAGGGCATGAAACCGAAACCAAAGTGAGGAGTAAAAAGTAATGGAAAAGGAAGTAATAAATTATGAGTTAAGGTTATATATTGCAGGCAAAACAGCAAAATCTGTAACTGCTTTAGCTAATCTTAAAAAATATTGTGAAGAGCATTTAAAGGGACAATACACCATTGAAGTAATTGACCTTTTAGTTAAACCCCAATTAGCCGAAGGCGATCAGATATTTGCCATACCAACACTGGTACGGAAAGTGCCTGAGCCTATCCGTAAAATAATTGGCGATCTTTCAAACGAAGAAAAAGTATTGGTGGGCTTAAATATTCGCCCACGTTAAATTAAAAATAATGTCTGAACAAGATCAACCTCCTTTAATTGACAATCATTTAATTAATGAATGTGAGGAGCATGCCTTCCAGTTACGTTTATTTATAACAGGAGCATCGCCTAACTCTTCGCGCGCCATATCAAACCTTAAAGATATTTGTGAAACTCATTTAAAGGATAACTATGATCTGGAAATTATAGATGTTTATCAGCAACCGTTGATTGCTGAGCATGAGCAGATTATTGCTTTACCACTTCTGATTAAAAAAGCACCCGGAGTGGAACGAAGATTGATAGGTGATATGTCTAATACCAATAAAGTACTAAAAGGGCTTGGCTTACACACTGAAAACTAATGGAACAGGCTAAATATACATACGATGAATTGCTTAGCCGCAATAAGGAGCTTCATCTCCAACTTGAGGAGGCCAATGATACTATTGACGCTATCCGCAGTGGTCAGGTGGATGCACTTATTGTTAAGGGTGATAACGGTCATCAGCTTTATACCCTAAAAACTGCCGACCAAACGTACCGGGTTTTTATTGAAAAAATGAATGAAGGCGCAGTAACGCTTAACCGGTTTGGAATTATCCTGTATTGTAATTCACGCTTTGCTGCAATGATGAATTTGCCGCTCGAAAAGGTGATCGGACTAAACTTTGAGACATTTATTCCTGAAATATCTGAAGATAAATACAATGAGTTAATCCAAAAAGGCTGGAATGAGGATTGCAAGGGTGAAATATTGCTGACCAATAGAAAGTTTCAGTTAACCCCTTGCCTGGTATCATGCACCACGCTTGATTTGGATGAAGCTACAGCATTGAGTCTTATTTTAACAGATCTTACCAGCCAGAAAGAGGCCGAATGGGAGCTTAAAGTAAAAAATGAGCAATTATTAATAGCTCAAAATGCTGCCGAGAAATTAAATAATGAACTGGAAGATACCGTAAGGGAACGTACCAATGATTTATTGATAAGCCGTGAGCATTTTAAATTGTTGGCCAATAACATTCCTCAAATGACCTGGACTAACCTGCCAGGTGGCGAGGTTGACTTTTATAATCAGCAATGGTATGATTACACGGGCCGTCGCTATGGTGAAACCGCAGGCTGGGGCTGGCAGCAAATTGTGCATCCTGATGATTTGTCAAACACACTGGACAAATACATTAATGCATTAAAAACAGGCAATATTTTTGAAGTTGAAAACCGTTACAAAAAGTGGGATGATACATATCGCTGGCATTTAAACAGGGCTATACCATTACATGATGACAAAGGTGAGATCATTTTTTGGGTGGGTACCGCTACCGATATTGAAGATCAGAAAAAAGAAATGGATCGTAAGGACGAATTTATTGGTATAGCGAGCCACGAACTTAAAACCCCTTTAACCAGCTTAAAAGGATATTTGCAATTGATAACATCCTATAAAAAAGAAGAAGTTCCACCCGTTGTAAAACAGTATATTGAAAAGGCAAGTGTAGCTATTAATAAACTACAACGTTTGGTAAACGATTTGCTTGATGTTAGCAAAATACAAGCTGGTAAATTGGAGTATGCTTTAACCAGGGTTAGTCTTTCTGACCTGATGGTACTTGTTGTTGAAAATGCAAGGCATATTTATCCCTTATATGAATTTGAAAACCAATCGGTGTCTAAACTTTACATTGAAGGTAATGCTGAACGATTGGAGCAGGTTTTAATGAATTTTATCAATAACGCAGTAAAATATTCGCAATCAAATAAACAGATTATTCTGAAAACAGAGGTGCATAATAATATTGTGCGCGTTTCTGTAACAGATTTTGGCATAGGCTTATCCGAAGAGCAGTTAGATAAGATCTTTGAACGTTTTTACCGGGTAGAAGATAAAAAATTCATGACCAGTGGTTTGGGCATGGGGCTTTATATCAGCACCGAGATCATAAATAATCACCATGGTAAAATAGGTGTGGAAAGCGAGTTAGGCAAAGGGGCAACTTTTTATTTTGAATTGGGGTTAATTGACTGATAAATTGTTCTCAACTATTTTTACGCTAAATAATTCTGATATTGAGCGTATGTTGCTATTATTGGCCCATACTGTTAAACAAACCTTTTAAACTATGCCAGCTACCGATAACGGAAATGTATCTCTCATAAAAAGTGCGACTGGTGTGGCCGTCATTAGCTTTTATCATCCCGCACAAAACTCACTGCCCTCCGGTCTTTTAAATGAGCTTGCCGCAAGTATAACACAGGCTGGCAATGATACAGAAGTAAAGGTGATTATATTAAAGAGCGGTGGCGACAGAACCTTTTGCGCAGGTGCAAGTTTTGATGAGTTGGTACAGATAAAAGATAAAGCATCGGGAGCCTTATTTTTTTCAGGTTTTGCAAATGTGATCAACGCTTGTCGTAAATCTTCAAAAATTATTGTTGCTCGTGTGCAGGGTAAAGCAGTAGGAGGAGGAGTTGGACTTGCCGCTGCTGCCGATTATTGCCTGGCAACGCAATTTGCTGCCGTAAAATTAAGTGAACTTGCTATAGGGATTGGGCCATTTGTAATATCACCGGCAGTAATAAGAAAAGTAGGGTTGTCTGCTTTTACACAGCTTACTATCCGTGCATCTGAATTTCAAACCGCTCAGTGGGCTTGTGATAAAGGTTTATACAACGAAGTTTACCCTGATATTTCAGCGCTTGACGGCGCCGTTGAAGAACTTGCTGAAAAGCTGGCATCCTATAATCCGGACGCGCTTATTGGTTTAAAACAAATACTTTGGGAGGGCACCGAAAATTGGGACGAATTATTAAGGCAACGGGCTGCTATAAGCGGAGAGTTGGTTTTATCGGCCTTTACTCAGGATGCGCTACAACGATTTTTAAGTGGAAACAAATAATTGATATCATCCAAATAGTCAGGAAAGTAAAGAGATGGTTTTATTCACCTTCATATAACCTCAGTTTATTTTTTAGGTGACGTAAATCTTCCTGTGTTTTTTCAAATCGATCCAATAAATGACTTATGGCTTCCAAGCCTTCCACATTAATACCTAATTGATGCAGATTGATGAATTTTTCAAGTTTCTGAAGCTCTGTGTTTGGTATAAAGGTATTTTTATTAACGATGGTAACTTTTATAAGATCAGCCTCTTGTAACATTTCTACAAAATTGATTTCCACGTTGTGAAACAAACAAAGATCACTTGTTGATATTAAACCTGCTGTTTTCATCTCGTTATTAATTTACATCATGATTTTGAAAGCTCTTCAAAGAGCTGTTTTTGTTTTTCGGTAAGGTTTGCAGGTATTTGTATATCGTAAGTAAGAAAGAGGTCACCAAACTCATTTGCTTTTTTGTAAACAGGCATTCCTTTGCCTTTTAGTTTTACTTTAGTACCGTTTTGGGTTTCGGCTTTCACCTTAACTTTTACTTTGCCGGTTAAGGTTTCAGCTGTTATTTCACCGCCAAGTACGGCTGTGTAAAGGTCAAGTTTCACAGTAGCGTATAAATTGATGCCATCGCGTTTAAAACGTGCATCATCCGCAATAGAAAATTTAATGTACAGATCACCGGCCGGGCCGTTATTTACACCGGCACCACCGTGGCCGGCTATTTTAATGGTTTGTCCGTTTTCAATGCCTGCCGGTATTGTAATTCGTATGTTTTTTCCATTAATTGTTAAAGTGCGTTTGTGAGTTTCAGCAATATCGAGCAGTGTTAAATGTAATTCGGAATTAAAGTCCTGTCCACGGTATTTAGTTTGTCGGCTGCCGCCACCACCAAACATTGATTTAAAGAAATCGGAGAAATCACCACCGCCAAAACTTTCACTATCGGTAAAATTACCAAAGCCACCTGCACCGCCATAACCACCTTGTCGGCCTTGCTGCTGTCTTGCCTGTTGCTCATAAGCTTCACCATGCTGCCAGTTTTCGCCATACTTATCATATTTGGTACGCTTTTCAGGGTCACTTAATACCTCATTGGCTTCGTTAAGTTCCTGGAACTTTTTGTGTGCCTCGGCGTTATCCGGGTTAAGGTCAGGATGGTATTTACGGGCCAGCTTCCGATAAGCATTTTTTATGTCCTTATCCGTAGCAGTTTTACTTACGCCCAATGTTTTATAGTAATCAATAAAAGCCATGTCAAGTGTAAAATATCTCGGTACTTGTTGTTAACCCTTAAATATACGGCTTAGTTTTTAGCTGTAACAATTTTTAATAGTTGCCTGATATAAGAAGTACCTGGCTTAGGTATAAAATTTATACATTTACACCAGTGCCAACTATAAACACTGCTTGAAAATTATGATAGACAGCCAAGTTTTTAATCAATTTACAGATATCCAAACCAAAGAGATAGCTCCAGGCTTTTTCTCCAAAATCATACATACTCCAAACAACACTATCAATTTTATTGAAGTAAAAGCAGGCTGTGTGTCAGCTTTGCATCAACATATTAATCATCAATGTGCTTTTGTTATTGAAGGTCAGTTTGAACTTACGGTTGATGGTGTATCGCGGATATTAGATACCGGAACATTCGCGATTATACCACCTAATGTGATACATGGCGGCCGCGCAATTACTGATTGTAAGCTGATTGATATATTTGACCCGGTGCGTGAAGATTTTAAATTGTTATAAATACTGCTGCTGAATATATGTCAATTACCAAAGCATCAATTACTGATGTACCTGAATTAAATTTACTGGTTAACAGAGCTTACCGCGGAGAAGAATCGAAAAAAGGCTGGACATCCGAAACAGATCTTATAGACGGGATCAGGATTGATGAGGCCATGCTTATTGAATATTTAAATAATGATGCTATCACTATACTAAAATACACTGATAGCGAAGATGTTATAACCGGTTGCGTGTATTTAGAAGTTAAAGGGAGCAAGCTATATCTGGGCATGTTCAGTGTATCGCCCTTACTTCAGGGTAAAGGAGTAGGGCGTGCTTTGTTAAAGGAAGCCGAAGCCTGGGCTAAAAAAGTCCATTGCCATACTATTACCATGACGGTGATCCGTACGCGCACGGAATTAATTAGCTGGTACGAGCGTCGAGGGTATAGCTTTACTGGCGAAATACAGCCATTTCATGATCATGGCCGTTTCGGTAATCCTAAGCAACCAATTGAATTGATTGTAATGGAAAAAACTATCTAAAAGTTTTCGTTCATCAACTGCTGAAAAAGATCAACATACTGCCCTACATGAAGGCCATCAATGAGCGCGTGATGTACGTGGATAGATGCGGGCATGGTTAGTTTGCCATTATTCTCGGTCATTTTACCAAATGACATTTTAGGGCAGCTATCCTGAAAAGAAAAACTGCGCGCATGTGACAGACTGGTGAAATTAACCCAAGGCAAGGCTGAGTAATGAACAATATCATCAGCAAGGTTTGATGCAAAGAGGGTAGTGGTACTTTGTACGCGTTCAATTTCTTTATTAGCCCCAATTATAAATTCCTGAAACGAAGGATGATAGTGCACATATGAAAATCCAAATGTGCCATTAGCCCGGCCAATAGTGGGCCCGGCGTTTATCTGGCCATAAAGAAAAACATCATCGCCATAAATACGGTATTTAAATGGCTCAAGTGCATTTACAGCTGTTAATGATTTATGCAGATAGTACAGAAAAAATGATACACCGTTTTCTTTTGCTAATTTATACGCCTTAGTACAGTCAATATTTACAACAACACCATAAAATGGCTCTTCAAAGTTTTTAAAAAAATTAAAATGCTCTTTACGCGCCCAGGTGTCAATGTTTAATTTTTGTTTCATATAGGTATGTAAGGTAAAATCTCGCTCAGAGAATTTGCCTGTTTGAAATTTTGATGGGTTAAATTGGTTTCTACATGTTCGTGCGCCCAGGTGGTATGGAAAGGAACATGGATGGCGTGGCCGCCGATATTAATAACCGGCATAACATCTGATTTCAAGGAATTGCCCACCATTAAAAATTCAGCGGAGTCAATATCCAGATGCTTTATTAGTTTTATGTAATCATCTTCACGTTTATCAGACATGATCTCAATGTGATGAAAATAATGAGCCAGTCCCGATTTTTTTAATTTTCGCTCCTGGTCAAGTAAATCTCCTTTGGTGGCCACTACCAGTCTGTAATGAGGCTTAAGTGTTGCCAGCACGTCATCCACATTGTCAAGCAATTCAATTGGATGATTGAGCATTTCTTTACCATATTCCAGTATCAGATCTACTGCGGCAAGGCCTATCTGTTTGTCAGATATTTTTAATGCCGCTTCAATCATGCTCAGGATATACCCTTTTATGCCATAACCATATAATGCTAAGTTTTCTACCTCTATTTTAAAAAGCTCACTTGATATAGAATGTTGGGGCAAAAAGTCTTCGAGCAGACTGCAAAACTTTTTTTCGGTGTTTTGAAAATAAGGTTCGTTAACCCATAGGGTATCATCGGCATCAAAAGCTATAACTTTTAGTTTCATGTGCTTTTTATTAACAGAGTACAATAATAAACATACGGGTTTTATTTCAGGGCGATTTGCTGCAACCTTTTTCTAAAATAAAGCTGTTCATATGCAACCTGCTTCTAAAAAGTGCGTCCTATATACAAAATGATCAAAACTTTATTCGTTTAAAATGGAAGAGATACTGCCACCATTAAAAGAATTTATTGTTGATTATTGCAATCGATATAAAATAAGCCATGTTGACCCTGGCAGCTTAAGCCTGGATACCAGCATTGACCTTGATTTGGATATATTTGATATTGAGATAGATCTTTTCCTGGCAGATTTTGCCGATCAGTTTAAGATTGACCAATCAAAATTTACCTGGTATAAATATGGATACCCCAAAGGGTCTACCCGGGTACGAATGATAAAAATAATGTTCGGCTATAATAGTACCTGGGTAAAACAGCTGGCACAATATTGCTATAAACCTAAGTTTAAAGTACAACATTTACAGGATGCAGTGAAGACCGGAAAGCTTGTTTGAGTAGTAATAAACTAAGCAGTTAAAGATCAGTTACCCCCGTATGGCGACGCTTAACATAATTGCGGATATCTAATACAATACCGGCAAAGAAATAAAATATCAGCGGGAAACCTACCGCTAAAAATGATGAGTAAATAAAGAATAAACGGATTTTTGAGATAGAAACGTTAAACCGCTCGCCAAGATAGGTGCATACACCAAAGGAGTACCGTTCAAAAAAAGTAAGTATTCTCTGTATCATGTCAGGCAAGTTTTAATATCTTATTACCAACGCCGCACTGCAGGCATTTCTTATAATTACAATAATTATTTTTCAACTCCAGCAGTGCCTGCGACTCAAAAGCATTATTAATTTTCAGTCCTAAGATAATAAAATCTTCGGTAATATTGTTTTGTTCTGCCGGTAAATTTTCCAGTAGCTTTAAACTGCGGCTTATAAAATGCTGTTGCTGGTGATGTTTTCCATAGCTGAACAGAAATAAAACCAATGTGTTAATCAGTAATATATCAATAGACGATACCCCGAGATTTTTAGGTAAGGGTTTAGACTCAACATCAAATTTGTAATGATTATCCCAATATCCATTTACTTTAATATCCGTAAACAAGGCGCGTAAATTACCAACTTCTTTTATCTCCAGTATTTTTGATAACAAGTGGTTTGATTGAACTATCAGCGCTGCAAACTGGGCCAATCTTATGGTAGGGAAGTTAGGTGGTCGCAATCGCATGAACTTCCACAAATGAGTTTCGATTGGTTTGAGGTTATATTTTTTACGCAAAAAATCATACTCCTTTTGCAATTTAAGCGGATACTCGTCTTTAAGCTCGTTATTTAAAAAGCCGGCTTGCCCAAATATAAGGGCCTCAATTTGCATGGCATTGTTTTTATGCTTAGCCAGTATAAGCTGTGGTAATGATTTTGCTAAAAGTTCAAAAGGCAGGGCATTGGTTTTAAAACCAAAGTTAGCGGCTAAAAACTGATAAAAAGTTTCTTCCCAGTCACCGCGATTAAGAGCCAGTGTATCAGTTACCGCAATTGATCGTTTCTCTAAACGTTCTACCAAAACGCGGGTGAGCCAGTTATGCATAATCAGGTTGTCAATACCACCTATGCTGCCTTCACAGGGTATAATGCGCTGGTTGCCGAAAACCATTTGACGGTAACGGTCAAACAGCTCATCAGGCACACGGTCTTTCAGTTGTAGTGTGGGTACTTTGCGGCCGGTAGATAAAACCAGGGGCTCATCATTACGGTAAACCACGTGTAGTATTACGTTTTCGTAGGCATTATCAGTAGTATGGCCATGCTTTTGCCAGTCGGAGGCTGAAAGATGAACTTCTACATTGCCTGCCCAAACGGTTTCGCCTATTCTGATGCGGGCATTATGAAAATCGGGTCCGGAGTCGGTATTGTGCATACCTACAGATAATATTTCCAGCGCCTCACCATCGTCGGTTTGAAGATCTACGCGGTCAAACAACCGGAATTTCCATACATAGTGTAAAAAGTCTTCGGTGAAAAACATAAAACAAAGTAAGCATTTTGCCCGTTGGTTCAATGTGTTTTTTTGCATCGGGTAAATTTTAAGCTAACTACGCTTTAAACTATGTTTCAATTTTGAAAAAGCTTTAAAGTTTATGCCTGTAGGTACTAAAATAAAATTATCTCTTACTTTTAACATTAAATAACCTATACCCATTATAAACGATGATTGAACAAACCCAAACAATACCCAAAAACACCGGCAGACGAATTAAATCAATAATAGGGGGCTCATTAGGTAATTTGGTTGAATGGTACGATTGGTATGTTTATACGGCTTTCTCACTCTATTTTTCAGACGCGTTTTTTCCATCAGACAATCAAACCGTACAGCTTTTAAATACAGCAGGAATTTTTGCCATTGGGTTTTTGATGCGGCCAATAGGGGGCTGGCTAATGGGAACATTTGCTGATAAATACGGACGTAAAACGGCTTTAACCTCATCTGTTTTATTGATGAGTGTTGGTTCGTTAATTATCACGGTAACGCCGGGGTATCGGTCAATAGGTGTAGCTGCTCCCTTGTTGCTGGTGCTTGCCCGTGTTATACAAGGCATAAGTGTTGGCGGCGAATATGGTACAAGTGCTACCTATTTAAGCGAGATGGCGGGCCGAAAGCACCGGGGATTTTACTCGAGTTTTCAATATGTTACACTCATTATGGGGCAATTAATGGCCCTGGGTATATTAGTTTTATTGCAGCGTGTTTTTTTAACCGAACAGCAATTACATGACTGGGGCTGGCGTATCCCATTTGGTATAGGTGCTTTTTTAGCAGTTATAACCATGTATTTAAGGAGAAGTTTACAGGAATCGGCATCTTTCCAAAAGGAAAATACTAATTCGCACGCTATGCATGGTACGCTCAGCGCCCTGGCCAAGCACCCTAAAGCTGTATTTACGGTTATAGGTTTAACAGCCGGGGGTACACTTGCTTTTTATACGTTTACCACTTATATGCAGAAATTTCTGGTAAACACCTCCGGGTTTAGTAAAAGCAGTGCAACCTCAGTATCAACCCTTACGCTGGCGGTGTTTATGCTGCTGCAGCCAGCATTTGGTTTACTGTCTGACAAAATAGGCCGAAAACCAGTGCTTATTGGGTTCGGTGTATTAGGCACCCTTACTACCATCCCCATCATGACCCTTTTAAGCGAAACCAAGGACTTTTGGGTAGCTTTTATACTCATATTGTGTGCCCTGATCATTGTAAGCGGCTACACCTCTATAAACGCCGTGGTGAAAGCTGAACTTTTTCCGGCCAATGTTCGGGCTTTAGGGGTTGGATTTCCCTACGCTATTGCGGTTTCATTATTTGGAGGTACGGCGGAGTATATTGCTTTATTGTTTAAAAATGAACATCACCAGCAATGGTTTTACTGGTATGTTACCATATGTATAGCATTATCATTGGTGTTGTACATCACTATGAATGATACCCGCAAACACTCCAAAATGGAAGATGATTGATAAGGGGTTAATATTATTTGTGCCTGACAGATAAGGTTCAAATGTATATTTCATTCGTCATTAAGCACAAGTTAACCTGCAATGAAGAAAAAGTATTAATTTTGCCCCCTTACCATCATGGGATATGCCTACATATATGGCCGATAGCAACAATTTATTTCAACTGGCAGTAACTTTACTGCAACAACTGATATCTATACCATCTTTTAGTAAAGAGGAGGACCGGACTGCCGATCTGATCAATGAACTTTTGCAGCAGCATGGCGTTCAAACTCACCGCAAAATGAATAACATCTGGGCCTGGAATAAGCACTTTGATGCCGCCAAACCAACCATTTTGCTTAACTCCCATCACGACACGGTAAAACCCAACTCTGGCTACACACGTGACCCATACGATGCTAAAATTGAGGATGGTAAGCTTTATGGCCTGGGCAGTAATGATGCCGGAGGATGCCTGGTATCGCTTATAGCAGTATTTCTTCATTTTCATGATCGGGAAAATCTAAAATATAACTTTTGCCTGGCCACTACAGCCGAAGAGGAAATATCTGGCGTAAACGGCCTGGAACTCATTATACCTGAATTAGGTAATTTAGAATTTGGTATAGTAGGAGAGCCAACCCTGATGCAACTTGCCATTGCCGAGCGTGGTTTAATGGTGCTTGATTGTGTTGCGCATGGCAGGGCAGGCCATGCAGCCCGTGAGGAAGGTGAAAATGCTATTTATAATGCCTTAAAGGACATTGAGTGGTTCCGTAATTTCAAATTCCCTAAGGAGTCGGAAGTATTTGGACCTATAAAAATGTCAGTTACCATCATTAATGCGGGCTCACAGCATAATGTTGTACCGGCAAGCTGTACGTTTACGGTTGATGTAAGGGTTACAGACGCCTATCGTAACGAGGAAGTACTGGAGATCATCCGTCAGCATGTAAGCTGCGATGTAAATCCGCGTTCTATCCGCTTAAAGCCGTCTTCTATACCAAAAGAGCACGCAATAGTTCAGGCAGGTATTGCTTTAGGCAGAACCACCTATGGTTCACCAACAACATCTGATCAATCTCTACTTGATATCCCGTCTGTTAAAGTTGGACCGGGCGATTCGGCACGTTCACATACGGCAGATGAATTCATATACGTAGACGAGATAAGGGAAGGTATTGAATTGTACATCAAAATGCTGGAAAGCATAAATTAACAGCAAGGTACTTACTAAAGCTCACCCACAAAGCCAGCCAACGCTATAGCCACACCAAATAGTACTGCTATCATTTTACGCTGGTTAAAGCGGTGGTCGGCATTTGACTCAAACAGGATGGTTGTAGAGATATGTAAAAATATCCCGATGACCACACCCATAATGCGGTTAAAGTAATGTTGTAAATTACCGATGTTACCATTGCTCAGGGCTGTGCTGAAGAAATATCCCGCTGGTGCCATAATTGCAAACAGTATTATAAAAAGTACCGTATTGCGTTTGCTTTGTTTGTTGGTTAACAACACCGTAGCCAGGGCAAAGGCTGCCGGTATATGGTGCAGGGCTATGCCATAAACCAGTTGATCCTGGTTACCCTGCGCAAGCGGCATCCCCTCTAAAAATGCATGTAGGCATAAACTAACCATTACACCCAACGGAAATACCACAAGGTCATGCTTAGGCTTATGCATGTGGCCGTGTTCAATACCATCAGAAAATTGTTCAAGCACTATCTGGAATAAAAAGCCGGAGAGTATAAACACACCCACCAAATTATCATTACCATGATAAGCATCAGGTATTAAATGCAGCACGGTTATCCCAAACAGGAAAGCACCGCTGAATGATAGCACCAGTTTAAGGGTTTTATGATTATCGCCCTTAAATAAAAATACAGCCATGCCGCCGCTAAAGGCGCTAAAAAACAATAGAATAACTTTCCAGGCAGCCATCAAAAATTAAGGTGTAGTTTTTTAAATAGTAAAGCGAACAAAGCGCCTGTAAATGCACCATACAAAGCCCCGCAAATGACATCAATGGGGAAGTGAACACCTACGTATACCTGAGCAAAACTGATGAGGCCAGCCCACAGTATAGCCCAGAACCATATCCAGCGCCATTTTCTAAAAAAAACAAGGCTCAGGAATATGGCTATAGCAAAATGATCGGTAGCATGGGTTGATGGAAAACTATAACCCGTGCCACAAGGAACCCTGCTAATATCGGTTTGTGATACTATCGGATCGCGACACGGCCTTAGTCTTTTTACATTATATTTGATGATACTGGCACTGGTAAAATCGGCAAAGCCCGCAGTTATGGCCAATAATATAATGATAACAGCACCTTGCTTTCTATATCGGTATAAACAAAAGCCTATGATGAAAATATAAAGCGGTATCCAAAACTTGGGATTGCGCAGTAATGGCATGATCCAGTCAAAAAAGGCATTTGACAGATCATGATTTATAAAATAAAATAAATGCCGGTCAAGTTGTAAAAAGTATTCAGGCATTGGTTGTTTTCATATAAATATTCAATACAGATAACTGCTTTGTTGAGCAATAATTGCCAAAGGTATCAAATACTTTAATACAACATTGATGCAATTAGATGGATGGAAAATAAATCAGGGAGATATTACTAATAAAATACGCAAAAAGCGCATTTTTACGTTAAAATTGCATATTGGCAATAGTGATGCTTAGTTGCTGGAAATCTAATGGTTAGGTGATTAATTGCACTATTGTTGTGCATTTAGCTAACTAAATGAGCAGTTAAACAATATAATTTGTATATAGCTATCGATTAAATATTTTTACTTTTGCCTCACAAAACAAAATAACTTTGACACTCATAAAATCTATTTCAGGGATACGCGGTACCATAGGCGGTGCAGCAGGAGATGGCTTAACACCATTGGATATTGTAAAGTTCACGTCGGCTTACGGCGCATGGGCGGTACAAAAATCAGGTATCAGAAAAATTGTTGTGGGCCGTGATGCCCGCATATCAGGTGCCATGGTGAATAACCTGGTTACAGGTACTTTACAAGGTTTAGGTATTGATGTGATTGACCTCGGCTTATCCACAACACCAACTGTAGAAGTTGCGGTTACGGGCGAAAATGCTGCTGGAGGGATCATACTTACCGCAAGCCACAACCCTAAGCAATGGAACGCGCTGAAATTATTAAATGCTGCAGGCGAATTTATAAGTGATGCCGATGGTAAAGAGGTACTTGAAATGGCCGAGAACAGCGATTTTAAGTATGCTGATGTAAATGATTTAGGAAAAGTTACCCTTGATAACAGCTGGCTGCAAAAGCATATTGATCTGATACTTGCCTTACCGCTGGTTGATGTAGCTGCTATCCGGAAAGCTAAATTCAATATAGTAATAGATTGTGTTAACTCTACCGGTGGTATTTATGTACCTGCTTTATTAAAAGCATTAGGTGTTGAAACCGTTCATGAACTTTATTGCGAACCTAACGGTAATTTTCCGCACAATCCGGAACCATTGCCTGAAAACCTGATCGCGCTGTCAAAAGAAGTACTTGCTAAGAGGGCTCATTTAGGTATTGCCGTTGACCCTGATGTTGACCGTTTATGCTTTGTATGCGAAGATGGAAACATGTTTGGCGAGGAATATACCTTGGTAGCAGTAGCCGATTATGTTTTACAAAACGTTAAAGGAAACACGGTTTCAAATCTTTCATCAACCCGCGCTTTACGAGATGTTACCGAAAAGGAAGGTGGCGAGTATCATGCTGCGGCGGTAGGAGAGGTTAACGTAGTTAACAAAATGAAAGAGGTTAATGCTGTAATAGGCGGCGAAGGTAATGGCGGAGTTATATATCCCGAATTGCATTATGGCCGCGATGCATTGGTGGGTATTGCTTTGTTTTTAACTCATCTGGCTAAATATGGCAGGTCGGTTTCAAACCTGCGTATGTCATATCCTGGTTATTTTATTTCAAAAAATAAAATAACATTAACACCTGAAATGGATATTGATGCTCTTTTAAGCAAAGTAGAAGAGAAATACAGTAAACAGCCACACAGCACTATTGACGGGCTCAAAATTGAATTTGATAAAGAATGGGTACATTTGCGTAAGTCAAATACAGAACCAATCATCAGGATATACTCTGAAGGAAATTCGGAAACTGTAGCAAATGGCCTGGCCAATAAAATTATTGCCGATATAAAGGAGATTTTAAAAGTACAATAATTTGTAATCAGCAAAGAAGTGATCGTGTGTCATTTCTTTATAAAATATACCCCTAAAATTCTATACTAAATGCGTGTTTATTTTGATAATGCAGCTACTACGCCGCTTGATTCTGAGGTTTTAAAAGAAATGTACAAGGTGATGGAAAACCATTATGGCAACCCATCATCCATTCATTCGCACGGTAGGGAGGCAAGAACATTGATTGAGAAATCACGCAAAACTATAGCTAACCTGTTACACACTTCGCCTGCCGAGATATTTTTTACTTCAAGTGGCACTGAAGCTGATAATACCGCAATCCGCTGCGGAATTATTGATAATCAGATAACCCATGCCATTACCAGTCGTATTGAGCACCACGCAGTGATCCATACGTTTGAGGCCATGGAAAAAGCCGATATCATAAAGCTGAGCTTTGTAGATGTAGACAGTAAGGGCAACATAGATTACGATCATCTGGAAACATTATTGAAAAATAACGACCGCAGTTTTGTATCGATCATGCATGCCAATAACGAAATTGGCACCCTTTCAGATATGGAACGCATTGGTGATCTGTGCGAAGCTTATAGCGCTATTTACCACTGCGATACCGTACAAACCATGGGGCATTATCAGCATGATCTGAGCAAACTTAAAGCACATTTCTTGGTATGCGCCGGTCACAAACTGCATGGCCCAAAAGGTGTGGGCTTTTTACATGTCAATCACCGGATTAAAATAAAACCATTTATTTATGGTGGTGCGCAGGAACGTAACATGCGTGGCGGTACCGAAAATATTTATGGTATTGTTGGCCTTGCTAAAGCCCTTGAATTGGCTTATGTAGAAATGGAGCATCACCAGCAACATATACAGGGGCTAAAATCATACATGATGGGCAAATTGGCTGATCAAATACCTGGTATAGCTTTCAACGGTGAAACTGACCCTGACAAAAGCCTTTACACCGTGTTAAATGTAGCTTTTCCTGAAATGGAAATGGGCGATATGTTGTTGTTTAACCTGGATATTGCCGGTATATCAGCCTCCGGCGGAAGTGCCTGTAGCTCAGGAACGGATATTGGCTCGCATGTTCTAACAGCTATCAATGCAAGTTCCTCAAGACCCTCAGTTAGATTTTCATTCTCAAAATACAATACTAAAGACGAAGTGGATTACGTAGTGGCTAAGGTTCGGGAACTTTGCCTTGTGAACGCCTAAGTATATTATAATCTTACCAAAGCCTGCTATTGGGGATAAAACCTAAGTAGCAGGCTTTTTTGTTTTAAATAGGAAATTAATTTTCTTATTTCGATAATTTAAAAACAATTTAACAAATCGATAGGTTTATTAATTAACCACTAAATAAAAAACCTATGATAGCTAATAAAGAAGAAGCCTGGAATAACCAGGATAGTAATCGTAATGATTTCGATAGCACAGGCAATTCATTCGCCAGACAAAATGAAGATGCTTTTAACAGCAACGAACTTGATGATGATGAGTTAAGAGAGGATGAAAGCGATGATGGTAATGACCAGGAGGCAACATTTGACCAGAATAGTCTGAATGATGGGGACGAAGAATATGACCGGCCTTTAGAAATTCCGGATGAAGGTGATGATAACGAAATACCCGAGGAGGGGGAATCTAACAATGAGGGGACAGGTTACAATAGACGTTCAGAAGTAGATCAACCACAAAGAGGAGCCGATACATCATACAGTGAAAAGAATGATGTTACTCCGCCAAACAAAAGGGAGTTTCCATCACAAGGTTCTGTCAAAACCAATTTTGAAAGTCGTCCTCAGGGGCGTACAACAGGTCGAATGATAGGGCATGAACCCGGAACTGAAGGAATATAAATTGGAATAAATTGCTTATATTTATATAAGAGGAGGATAAGCGATGAACAACTATTTCAAACCTGATAATAATCGGGATAGTAACCAAAAAGGTTACAGGAACATGTTTACAAGCACCAACCAAAATGAAAGGTACATTGAAAAATATGGACCTCACAGAGGCGATTTTAAGGTGCTGCACAAAGACGGCAGCCTGGCTGATCTTCCGGATCAGCATGTGGAAGGTGGAGGCGCATTAGCAGGTTGCATCACCAAATAATGTATTTATTTATAACAAGAAAGGCTATCCAAAACGGATAGCCTTTCTTGTTATATTTTAATGTATCTATACTAATTAGTTAGCCATCATTTTAATGAACGATGCTAATTTCTCTTTCATTTCCCTTCTGTCAACTATAAAGTCAAGAAAGCCATGCTCCTGAACAAACTCTGCAGTTTGGAAGCCTTTTGGCAAATCTTTCTTTATTGTTTCTTTAATTACCCTTGGGCCCGCAAAGCCTATCAGTGCACCTGGTTCGGCAATATTAATATCGCCCAACATAGCGTATGATGCTGTTACACCACCTGTGGTAGGGTCAGTAAGTAAAGATATATAAGGTATTTTTGCTTGTGATAATAAAGCCAGTTTAGCTGATGTTTTAGCCATCTGCATTAGTGAGAAAGCGGCTTCCATCATTCTTGCACCACCAGATTTTGATATCATCAGGAACGGAACTTTATTAGCTATACAATAATCAATAGACCGGGCAATTTTTTCGCCTACTACAGATCCCATGGAACCGCCTATGAAGTTAAAATCCATACAGGCAATCACCAGGTCCTGACCATCAATTTTACCGGCTCCGGCGCGTATAGCGTCTTTTAACCCGGTTTTAAATTGGGTTTCGGTTAGTCTGTCGGTATATTTTTTAGTATCCTCAAAGTGTAATGGGTCTCCCGATGTAAGATCAGGAAACAACTCAGTAAATTCGTTATTATCAAAAAGTACCGCAAAGTATTCTTTTGAACCTATGCGCAGGTGATAGCCACAATAGTGACAAACATATTGATTTTCAACCTGCTCTGAATAATGCAGGGGTTTCTTACAATTTGGGCATTTATTCCAGATCCCATCGGGGGCTTCTTTCTTTTCCTCAGTAGTCGTAATTATCCCTTTCAACTCTCGTTTAAACCATGCCATATCTATGTCGAGCTCTTTCAATTGACCACAAAGAAACGAAAAAAATTAGATTTGAAACGGGAGATTTGTCATAAGACTTAAGATTTGTATTACTGAACAAAAAGAAAAAGTTAAAAAATGCCAAAATATTTAAAAATCTTATGTCTGTTGTCTTATATTTCATATCAAAATTATAACTTCGAGGCCCAAATAAAAGCTCATGGATTTAAAAAATTATAAAGGTGTTCTGCACGGCGATCAGGTGCAGGAACTATTTGAAGTAGCTAAAAAGCACCAGTTTGCTTTACCAGCGGTAAACGTTATTGGTACAAATACCATTAACGCGGTTATGGAAACTGCAAAGCAGGTAAACTCTCCGGTAATTATTCAGCTATCAAATGGCGGTGCACAGTTTTATGCCGGTAAATCATTGGATAATTCAAAACTACAGGCTTGCATTTTAGGTGCGGTATCTGCAGCAAAGCACGTTCATTTACTGGCAGAGCACTACGGTGTTGCCGTAATTTTACATACAGATCATGCTGCCATGAAGTTTTTACCATGGATAGATGGTTTGCTTGATCATGGAGAAAAATTCTTTGCCGAAACCGGTAAACCTCTTTTTTCATCACACATGCTTGACTTATCTGAAGAGCCTCTTGAAGAAAATATTGAAATTTCAGCTAAATACCTGGCTCGCATGGCCAAATTAGGAATGACACTGGAAATTGAACTGGGTGTAACCGGCGGTGAAGAAGATGGTGTTGACAACTCTGATGTTGACAGCTCACGTTTATATACTCAGCCAGAAGATGTTGCTTATTCATATGAGCATTTATCAAAAGTTAGCCCGCGCTTTACAGTTGCTGCTGCTTTTGGTAACGTACATGGTGTATACAAACCAGGTAACGTAAAATTACAGCCTGTAATTTTACATAACTCGCAAGAGTATGTTAAAAAACATTTTGAGTTGGCTGCTGAAAAACCAATCAACTTTGTATTTCATGGTGGTTCTGGCTCAACTCAGGAAGAAATTCGTGAGGCTATTTCATATGGTGCCATCAAAATGAATATTGATACCGATATGCAATGGGCTTACTGGGAAGGCATAAAAGATTATTACAAATCAAAAGAAGCCTACCTGCAACACCAGATTGGTAACCCAGAGGGCGAAGATTCTCCAAACAAAAAATATTACGATCCACGCGTATGGTTACGCAAAGGCGAAGAAACTTTTGTTAAAAGATTAGCTGCTGCTTTTGAAGATTTAAATTGCGTTGATGTAAACAGCAAGTTATAATATTCATCAAAATTTAACAAAGCGCCATTACATTTGTTGTAATGGCGCTTTGTTGTTTATATCTTGTTGTAAAAAATCAAAATAATGACACCTCAAAAAAAGAATTTATTTGAAAAATTTGCCAATTGGGCAACTATAGCAACCGGTAGTTCTGCAGCTTTTTTAACTGCAATTGGTGTGATAATTATATGGGGGATAACCGGGCCCATATTTCATTATTCTGATACGTGGCAACTTATCATCAATACAGGTACAACCATTGTTACGTTCCTGATGGTTTTTTTGATCCAGAAATCACAAAACAAAGATTCAAAAGCTATTCATTTAAAGCTGAATGAACTTTTAGCTTCCCATCAGGGAGCCAGTAACCGTATGGTTGATATTGAAGATATTACTGAAAAGGAACTTGATCAGCTACATAAATTTTATGTTCAATTAGCAGCCCTGGCTGAGAAAGAAGATGATTTAACCTGTACGCATTCTATCGATGCCGCGCAGGAAAATCATACCACTAAATTAAATTTACTAAAAACTAAACCGCATTATACCAATGCCCACAAACTTAAAAGTAGAAAAAGCAACGGAGCAAACAACCATTGATAAGGTACATGCCGTAAGGCACGAAGTGTTTGTTATAGAACAAAATTGCCCTCCAGAACTAGAATGGGAGTTTGAAGAAGAATCAAATCATTTTTTAGCCACTATTGATGGTGAACCGGCCGGTGCATGCCGCTGGCGCAAAACAGAAAAAGGTTACAAGTTAGAACGTTTTGCCGTATTGCAAAAGTTTCGAGGGAATGGAGTAGGGCAAGCTTTAGTACAGGCCGTTTTAAACGATTTACCAGCTGATGCCGATTATGTTTATCTGCATGCACAAATACAGGCGGTGTCGCTTTATGAAAAGTTCAACTTTGAAAAAACAGGTCCTGAGTTTGAGGAAGCCGGTATCTGCCATTATAAGATGATCAGGAAATAAAAGAAAAACGCTTTTATGCTGCAACCTATTGGAGCATGAAAGCGTCTTGCTTTAAATCTAAACATCTATATTTATGACAACTAATGATTATTCGGCGCAAAGGCAGGCGGTTACAAGTTTAAGATTTATTTTGTTTGGTATACTTTGCATAGCTGCATCAAGCAGTATGGCGCAAAATAAAACCAAAACGATAGGTAATAAGCTAAGTTCAAATGATCGTAACAATAGTTTTGCCATTATACAGGGCGGCCAGGTCGGTATCAGAATGAATGCCGGGAACAAGCCAGTTGAATTGCTCAAACTCAGCTTTCACGTTGATAATCAATCACAGGACACTATTCCGTTTAAAGTGAATGTTTATAACATAGTTGATAAGGACCCGAAAGATAACCTTGTTAAACAAGAAGTAAAAGGCACAATAGTCAGGCTTAATAAGCCGGAGAATCAACTTGTAAGTATTGATCTTTCTCCTTATAATATTCAGGTTAAGGGCGATATATTGGTTTCTGTTGAGTTTCTGAAAACCCAACCTGAAAAATCTCTTGGCTTTGCCTGTGGGTTATTTAATGGGGGCACCTATTATAAAAATGGGCCAAATAGCAACTGGGTAAAGAAGGCAGTGATCGGCGCCGATTTTAATGTGTTAGTAAAGAAATTAAAAGTGTAGTTAGCTATATAATTCCTGCTCGTCGGTATAATAGGTTTTACGTGAGCCATCTTTTATTTTGATCTCGGCACCTTTGGGGCTATGTGTTTTCTTTGAATTGTGAATATGCATAAAATCCCTGATCTCGCCGCTGATAATGTCTGGGTTGGCTTTAAGGATCTCGTGTTCGGCATCCTTTAAAACGGAGTGTATAGATTTCACCAGCTCTTTTATCTTATCTGCGGGTACTTTATTGCTTGTAGAAAAGGGTGATATACCTGCATGCCACAGGATCTCATCGGCATATGCATTACCAATGCCACGAATAATATTTTGATCGAGTAAAACAGTTTTTATATTGGTCTTGGTTTTTTGCAGCCGGGAAGTTAGGTAATCAATACCCGCGTCTTTTGATAATGCATCGGGCGAATCTTTATCTGCTGGATTTAGGGTTGGGTTGGCTATACCCTGAAAATCGGTAAGCGCCAAACCTGTATCGTCGCTAAAAAGGAATTCAATAATGGGGTATTTGTTATCGTTTTTACCTTCAAATAAAAACAACCTACCATGAAGCATCAGGTGCAGCGCCAATACATCGCCCTTAGAAAACTTAATATATAACTCTTTACCTTCACGGTACACCTGATCAAGTTTTTGACCTTCAAGTGTATTTTTTAATTCTTGATGAGCTACATTTAGCTTCTTCGCATTTACTATATTAACTTGCTTAAGGGTTTTTCCTGCCAGTTTTTTATCGAGGTTATAACTAAATGCTTGCAGATCGGGTAATTCGGGCATGGCTTATATTTTATTACGAAACCAAATATACTACGATAAGTTTTATTTTATGCCTGGTTTATGCACTTGCCCTTCCAAAGCCAACGGTGTCACGGTATAGCTGTGGCGATACATCTGCATTGGTTTTAAAGAAACGGCTAAAGTAATATTCATCATCGTACCCCAGTTCATAAGCTATTTCTTTTACAGGTTTATTGGTTAAATATAATTCACGTTTGGCCTCAATTAACAATGCGCTCTGCAATGAGGTTACTAATAGTTTTATTAAAATGAGTTTTAGTGATACGGGCTAATGCTTTCGCTGATATATTAAGCAGATCAGCATAGTCGCTTGCTGTATGCTTTGTTTTAAAATGAATTTCAATAGCCTCCTTCAATTCATGCAATATGTGCGGTTCCTTATTCTTTTTATCCGGGTCTTGTTCAAGCATTTGTTGATGCGATTTTAAGCGTGATGCCGTAATCAGGAATATTTTAAGGTAGGATACCAATATTTCATACTGAGCGAGTGCCTTGTTTTGCATTTCGGTTTTAATTTGACTCAGTATAATGTTAAAGGTAGCAGCACTCGCCTCGTCAATTTTAATATATGGTGGGTGGTATATATTGTCAAATAAAATACCACTGCATGAAACTTCTTTATGATGCTTATGGATACAAAAGAAATCGGGGTGAAATTGTATGGCTACACCGCTTACGTTCGTTTCTGATGCCAGCATAAAAGGTTGATAGGGGGTAAATGCCAGCATAGTATCTACATCGTAATCATACATTGAAAAATCAGACTTCAATTTGCCCGATCCTTCTTTTATCCATATTACTGAAAAATAGTTATTACGCTGTAAGTGATCAAAATAAGTGTTATCCTCAAACCAAAATAACTTGAAGGCAAGGCTGCCCGTTATTGGGTCAACCATAGTGTACGTATTTTTTTCTTCTGGCATTTATTTTCCTAATTGTGCCTTCAATGCAGCGTTCTCCGCACGTAGTTTATTAATATACTCATGTTGTGCGGCAAACTCATCTTGAATTTCTTCAAGGGTATACCTTGGGGTGATGTGCTGCGGGCAATTCCAATCGTATGCTTTAACTTTAAACAAAATTATTCTTTCGGGTTTAAATTTATAGTCGTCAAGATTCAGTTTATTATACAATTCTGTATTGCCCTCAATGGGCAGCACACTTGCTTCGGCAAATATCTTCAAACGGGCTTTGGCTGCCTGATCAAGCAAAAATAAAGCTGTTTTACTATTAGTAGCTAAGTTACCGGTAGAAATGTATTGCTTATTACCACTAAAGTCAAGGAAGCCAAGTGTTTCATGATCAATTACTTTCAAAAAGCCTTTGGGCCCGCCACGAAACTGAATATACGGGTAACCGTTTTCACTTATGGTTGACATGTAAAAGTTGTCTTGATGGGCTATAAATTCCACTTCGCTCTCAGTAAAACCATCAATATACCGGTGTGCTTCCATGCGGCCGTAACTTGCCCGGCTTCCATAATGTTCCTGAAAATCTTTTACGGCATCTGTAAATGCCATTTTTGGATAGTTCATGCTTTGGTTTGTTTACATTAATTAATAAAAATAAATAAAAGCCAACAGTTGTTACTGATGACTTTTACCTTTAATGATTATATTTTAAAACCTGATTAAGCTTCAATAGCAGCCAATGGTTTTGCCGCAGGGAAATCAATTTCGGTTGCGGCTGTATTATTGAAGTAGTTAGTTAACACGTTCAATGCAACGTGGCCAACAATTTCGCCAATTTCACCATCTGTAAAACCCGCTGCTTTTACGGCATCCACATCATCGCTATTAACTAAGCCACCTTTAGCCACCAATACATTGGCGAATTTAAGGGCAGCATTAGTTTTTGCATCAGCCGCATTACCATGACGGGCGTTTACTATGCTGTCGTTATCAATATGAACCAGTTTTTCACTGATGTAAGAGTGTGCAGATAAACAGTAATCACAATTGTTTTTTTCTGATACAGCCAATGCTAATAATTCGCCGGTTTTTGTGCTGAGTGATCCATGGGATAAAGCCCCGCTCAGGTTCAGATAGCCTTCTAACAGTGCGGGTGAATTTCCCATTGTACGCATCATATTTGGAACAGCACCCAATTTACTTTGTACTGCATTAAATAACTCTTTGGTTTTGCCTGTAGCTTCATCAGGATTTATTGCTTTTAAACGTGCCATTGTTGTAGTTTTTAGTTTGTCGTTATTGACAATACAAAGTTGCAGACTGCTGGCTTGTTATAACATGGATGAATTACGTTAGTACATGGACAATTTTACCACCTATACATGTATGAGTTTAAAACAGGAATTTTTGATACCTTTTTGAAGCTGCTTCAACAGCCATTGTTTGCGTTTTGTTCAGTTTGCCAAATAAGTTCAATGTTATATCTGCACTGTTTTTTTTAATGGTTCTCCGCCAGGTGCCCACCACCAGGTTATCAACCACAATGGCCGCGTCAAAAATAACATACATTGCCTGTTTTAGATATAAAGGGTTAACCAGGGCATTCCTGTCTTTATAAGCAATAGCAAATTCATCGTACATAGGCAGTAAATAAGCTCTCATTTTTTGTTGTGATTTTATTTCTTTATCATGTGGCATCCAATAGGTTTTACCATCAACTACTTCATCAGCCAGTTGCGATTTCACATTTTCCAAACCAATGCGGGCGTCGGTAATCGTTAACCCAGACCAATAAGCAAAGTCATGTAGGGTAGCAGGCCCACGGCTGTTAAAATAGCCTGCTGCAAGTTTTGTTAATGCTTCTTCATGGTTTAAGGAAGAGGTGATGGGTACCCGATCATCAAGCAGGGCGTAGGTGAATTGTTTGTCGATACGGGCGCCGCTGCAAATCACCTGGTCTAATTCGGCCCCGATCAATAATAAGCCAAGCCTCAGATCGTTAGTTGCAATTCCGGACTGTTCAAGCAGATTTTTTATTTCTGAACGTGTAAGCTGCTTATTATTTTGTAAAGCTTTTGCCAGGATATCATTGCTTTTGACAAACAGTTTATCCGTCAATTCAAATTTTTTATTCATAGCATTGCTGGCAGCTTTAATTCGCGGTGCTGTAAGTGTAAGTAGCCACCTTATATCTTTTGGTGAAACAAAGTGCCAGGTTGGCCTCAGTAAATGAGTGCGTAGTATTTTACCTTCATTTATAGCCTGTTCAATGTTGTCATTTTGAGCGTTTGGCATCCGCAGCCCAATGGCCCATTTTGCACCAGCATAGTCCTGAGCCTGCATAGCTACCATATAACTTACAACCTCTTCTGGTTGGGTAAACTGAGTATTAATGATCTGTTGATTATATATGCGCTTAGTAGCCAGGTAATTATCCTTCATGGTGTAATTGTATTATATAAAGTTAAAATTAATACCCAAATGTGACAGCAGGTTATCAGCAGCATAAAAAGTTATTTGCTTTTTAAGGAGATGGTTAACTTTACGCCGCATGATAAATAAAATAAAAGCCGGGTATTTTATAGGTGGGCTCATAGTTGGTTTGGTTATCGGCCTGATCTTGCATAGTTTAAAAGCAGGATTGATCATAGGTGTAGCCATGGGAGCTATGATTACAGCGAGAAAAGCAAACGAATAAACACTGTTTTTTGTTACAGTAATTTGTAACAAAGTTGTGTCAATAGTACAAGGTAGCTATGTTTACTTTTACTTAATGATGTGTTAATATAAAGAGGGTTATTTCGCAGCGCATGAAAAAAGGGCTTTGCGTTATATTACCTTTAGCATTATTTAGCTTGGCTATAAAGGCAAAAAATACTGCGCAAATATATCGGTCGGAAAAGTTTCCGACTACTTCTTCAAAGCCTTTCTTGTTTTCTGCTTATAATTTAACTGATAATGTGCTTTACCAAAGCTTAGATTATTCAGGCAATTTTAGTAAACATGTGCCAAGCACTACCCTAAACCCTTAAACTCAATATTTATAATACAGGCACGCGAATGTGGCGTTATTGTTTTATCTGAATATAAAAAGGAAGAACTACGGCAACTGATCAAATGCCTGTTGGTTCTATTAATGGTTTGATCGGCAAAAGTTAATTGTTATTTAGTAAAAGTTCTTTACCTCATGAATTTTAAAAAGTATCTGATTGTATTACTCTGCTTTACGGCTTTGTATGGTTACGGCCAGGCGCCCGACCCTCATTACAAGATGATAGGTAGTAATTTTATACAAACTAAAAATTATTACCTGCTCACCCTGTTTCAAAACAACATTGCTGCAAAGCAGTTGCTCAGCAATGACCCTGAACTGGCAAAGCTTACTCAAACCCGGCTTGATAACATTAAAGCTTCACTTACCACCTGTAAGGATGTAACCTGTTTTACACAAAACCTCAAATTTAGTGACGATGAAATAAAAGCTGTTGGCGAAAGACTTACCAGTTTATATAAAGCAGATAACGCTTTAGGCAACCTGGTAAAGCAACATCTAATACCATCGGGTACTTATATATTATATAAAGATCTCTCACCGGTTCAATTGCTGGTTAAGGCATGGGAGCAGGATGCAAAGGCAGTTAATTATACCATTGAGGTATATGCTGAGGGCAGAAAACCCAATTATCCGCAAATTGATTCTATTGGCTTTAATGTAAAGAGCCGTTCATATCTTAACCTCGTTTATGATGCTTCTGCAACCATACTTGATGAAAACAAGAAGGAAAAGTTGTTTTTTGCTCCCTCTATGAACTATGCTTTGCAGTGCCTTGAGATAAATGAAAGGGACGATGCGGCTAATGATGAGCCAATGGTATTGAAGGCCAACAAAAATGCATTTAACAGGATCAAAACTATAAACTGGGCTAATTATAAATATACCATGATCCTGATACCAGGAGCAGGACCTGATGTTGATGGGGTAGCCTTAAGTGCAGAAGGTATGTTACGTTGCCGGGTAGCCGCCCTGAGGTATTTTGAAGGTCTTGCACCGTTCATCATGACATCCGGCGGCAAGGTTCACCCTTATAAAACTAAATATTGCGAAGCGGATGAAATGAAAAAATACATGGTAGAAAAACTGCATGTACCTGAAAACGCCATATTTGTTGATCCTCATGCCCGCCATACTACTACCAACATGCGCAATTGTGTACGCATCATATTCCGTTATGGTATGCCGTTCAGTAAGCCATGTATCACATCAACAGATAAATATCAAAGCTATTTTATAGCTAATATGGCCGGTAGATGCCAGAAAGAACTGGGCTATGTACCTTACACTTTAGGTAAACGCCTTTCTGAAACCGAACAGGAGTTTTATCCGGTTATAACATCACTGCAGATTGATGCTGATGAGCCGCTTGATCCATAGACCCTAAAGCACTGAGTTGTATTATATATTATTAAAGTAGCATATTATAATGAAGAAAATATACTTTTCACTGATAGCAATCTTATCGTTGGGGTTGATGTCATTTTTAACTTACACAGTTCAAATGAATACAGTGCGTTCCTTTACCATTGATTCATTAGGCGCCTGCCAGGGAATATCATACCAGAACGGAAGAATATTTTTATATGGTGACCGGGAAGTAGGCATGATTCGCGAATTTAAAATGGTAGGTGACAGCCTTACCTATATAAATAAGGAGTATAAGCTTACTCAAAACGGACAGGATGTAATTAACCACCCTACAGGTGTTGCCTATAACGGCACAGAACCAACTTTTATGGGTAACTCTATCCGCCTTAATAAAGAGGGTACTAAATGGAAAGCTGTAATTTATTGCATTGATTGGAAAGGCTTATTAAAAACCGGTACACTTGATGGTAACCTGATCAATACAATTGATGATGATGCCTGTATACAGGGTACAAGACCAGAATATATTAAATATAATAATAAGTGGTACGTTGCTACTGCCGATTATGGAAACAATGGTAACGAAGTTAGATTGTATGATCCGGCAGCTTTAAAAAAAGCAAGTAAAACGAGTGATAAAGGTGTACTGTTTAAAAAGTTTACCTGTACTGCCTGGGTACAGAACCTGCATTGGATCGCATCTAAAAATGTATTGGTACTTATTCAAAATCAAAAAGAAGGCAGAATGTGGCGTTTTACTTATGTCGACCTGAAAAGATCAATTGAAACTGGTAGCCAACAGGTAATCAAAGAAGTAAACATTGAAGGGAAGCAGGACGAGCTTGAAGGTTTTTCATTTTTGGGAAGTCCGGATAAGGGGATAGCCGTATCATCTTCACGAAAAAACAATATAACATTTACAAATACTGCCTGGTAAAAGGAGAACAAGTTAATAGAGAGTAAAGCTAAAATGGATGTTTGTAACCTTTCTGTGGTTAATATAAACTTAACATTGAGGCTTTATTCCCTTAAGACTATTGAATTAAATTTGGCTTTTCATTATGATATTTATAATTACTTATCGAATTTATTATAAATATTAAAATATCATTTATTGCTAAAACGATATTTATTAATCATAAAAACTTTTTGCCTATGTAGATACCTCTCTATTTTAAAGTCGAACCCGGCAAAAAATGAACCGGAGAATACGCACATATTCTCCCGGTCCGGAATTAATTGTCAAATAACTGGAAAAGCGGTCGCAATGCTTTCAGGAGTTACCATTAACAATCAACATTTAAATATATGTATAAAAAGATTACACGCAATCTTTTAAAAAGAGATCTTATAAAGATTAAAGCTCTTCTTTTGATTTTACTGTTTGCAGGTTTACAACCCGTACATGCAAATTATATCAAAGCAAGCACCACAAATAATAAGGACATAGAAGCTCCTGTAAAAATATCAGGTACTATAACTGATGAAAAAGGCTTACCCTTACCCGGAGTAAGCGTTTACGAAAAAAAATCACATAAAGGGACTGCTTCAGATATTAATGGTAAATACACCATTACTGTTGAGCAAGGATCAACTCTTGTTTATGCCTTTGTAGGTTACACCAACCAGGAAATTGTAATTGGTAGTCAAACACAGTTAAATATTAAGTTGATGCCTTCAACCAATATTCTTAACGAGGTAGTAGCCATTGGTTATCAAACCGTACGTAAAAGTGATTTTACAGGTGCAATTGCCAGCGTTAAATCTGAAGAGTTGAACTTAACAGCACCAACAGTAGGTCAGGCACTTGTTGGTAAAGTAGCGGGTGTTCAGGTGTCGCAAATCAGCGGTTCACCTTACTCAACCACTAAAATTAACGTACGCGGGGTAGGTTCATTCCTTGCAAGTTCCGATCCGCTTTATGTAATTGATGGCTACGCAGCCGGTAACGATTTATTTATCAACCCCGATGATATAGAGTCAATTGACGTATTGAAAGATGCGGCATCGGCTGCTATTTACGGTTCAAGAGCAGCAGGTGGTGTAGTATTGATCACAACCAAACATGGTACTAAAGACAATAGCAAAGGCAAATTTGAATATGACGCACAGGTTGGTATTAACGGATTAGCAAAAAAGGTTGATCTTTTAAATTCAGACCAGTTTGCGCAACTGGTGATAGATGGTCGTAACAACTCGTACCATGACCTTTGGGTAACTACCGGTCATACCTGGAACGATGCCATGTATTCCGATAATAATGCAACCCGCATTGCCAATGTGGGTAACGCAGGTTCGGTAAGCGTACCGCCTTATTTATATAATTTTGCAACACAATCACTTATTCACCAAACAGTTAATACAGACTGGCAAGATGAATTATATCGCCATCCGGTAACCCAAAGCCATAGCCTTTCGTTTTCGGGTAATTCAAATGGTACAAGATATTACTTCAGTACCGGTTACCAGGATCAGCCAGGTATTATGTTAGGTACCGGACAGCAAAAAATTAACCTGCGTGCTAATGTTGATGGCCAGATAGGTAAAAGGTTAAAAGTAGGTGCTAACATCGCATTTACTCAAACAACTAACCAGGAATCACAAGATGGTCGCTGGGATCATAGCCCCGCATTTGGTGCATTGATATATATGCCATTCTTTCCCGCTTACAACCCGGATGGTAGTATTGCTACAAACGTAGCTGCGGCGCAGTCAACAGCTTATGCTTATCAGTCAATTGAAAACCCGATAGCAACAGCGACATTAATAAAGATAAACCGCATAGGCGATCGTGCTACTTATAACGCACATGCTAATTATACCATTATGGATGGCCTTTCATTCAATGCCAACCTGGGTATGCAAACCTATGCCGAAAACTATAATTATTATTTACCTACCAATATTAGTAATGGTGCAAACCCTCCGGGCTCATCTCAATCAATACAGGCAGCTAAAGCTATACGCCAAACCATTGATTACCGTGACCAGTTAGGTGAGTTTACGCTGAACTATACTAAGCAGTTAGGTAAAAACCATTTTGACGGACTGGTTGGTTACACTGCTCAAAAAACCACTAATAATGTGCTTACCTTGCAGGGTACAGGTTTCCAGAATGATAATGTACCTAACATAAGTGGTGCTAATCCACAGCAAATAACGCTGATTACACCAAATAGCGCTCCAATTGAAGGTGTACAACCAACCGGAGATGATACTTATACATTATTGTCATACCTGGGCAGGATAAACTATAACTATGACAGTAAATATTTCTTGTCGGCTTCTTTCCGTACAGATGGTTCATCACGTTTTGGTGCTACAGCCAGGTATGCGAATTTCCCTTCAGTATCGGCAGGCTGGAATTTGTCTGACGAGTCATTTTACCATGGATGGCTTGGTGACCAGTCAACAGTTAAGTTACGTGCCAGCTGGGGCTTAAGCGGTAATAATAATATTGGTAACTATACTTCACAACAGTATTTTAACGCGCCAACAAACGCAGTATTTGGTACTGGGGCTACAGCGCCTGCACTTACCGCCGGTAATATTGCTGATCAGGGCTTAACCTGGGAATCAACCTCACAATATAACTTTGGTGCCGATTTAGGTTTACTTAAAGGCCGCTTGTTTATTATTGTTAACTATTACCTCAGTCACTCTTATAACTTGTTGTTTAAAGAGCCGATATCTGCAATTTCAGGAAGCACAACCATAACTACTAACTTAGGCCCTGATTCAAGAATAAGCAATAAAGGATTTGATTTCCAGGTTGATGGTAAGGTGATTGCCAAAAAAGATTTCAGCTTAAATTTAAGTGGTAACATATCTATAAACCGGAACAAAGTATTGAACCTGGGTGGCAGCAATACCATTATCAGTGCAGGTGCCGAACGTTCGTATTTAACCAACATTACAGAAGCAGGACAACCCGTGGGTATGTTCTATGGCTATAAAGTTGCAGGTATGGTTACTCAAGCCGATCTTGCCAACATAGCTATAGATCGTGCTAACTATAATCCAGCTACACAGTCTTATCCAGCTGGCTATAAAATTAAAGGCCCGCCTATTTCTACATTCTCAACTACCCCAATACAAGCAGGTGATCTTTATTTTAAAGATGTTAACGGCGATGGTGTAGTTAATGCTAAGGATGCGGGTATTATAGGTACTCCTTATGCTAAATTCACTTATGGTTTTGCAATAAACGCAACGTTTAAAAACTTCTACTTCAGCTCATCATTTGCCGGTTCTTACGGTAACCAGATTGTTGACGGACAAGATTACTACCTGTACAACATGGAAGGTTCAGGTAACCAATACGCAGATGTTGCCGATCGTTACCGTAATGCTGCCGATCCGGGCGCAGGAAGCGTTTACCGTGCATCACGTGGTAGTACACAAAGTAACAGCACCAGGTTATCAACTTTTTACTTACAGAGCGGATCTTTTTTAAGAAATACCAATATGACATTGGGCTATACGCTTAAATCAGATTATATAAGCCGCAACCTGGGTTTAGGCTCACTGAGAATCTATGGCGCGGTTAACAATGGTTTCACCATCACTAAATATAAAGGCTATAACCCAGAGGTTAATTACAATTATTCGTACAGTGGTTCACAAAATACAAACCTTACTCCAGGTATTGATTATGGTGTTTACCCGTTGGTACGTTCATATAATTTAGGTGTAAAAGCCACTTTTTAATTAAATACTAATTCTGAAGCAAATGAAGAATATAAATATAAAGTTATTTTGCCTGGTTGCGTTATTTGCGCTGGGTTCATGCAAAAAAGACTTTTTAGAGCAAACCAACCCGGATGGTTCTGCAATTAGCCAATCTTTTAAAACCGAAAATGATGTATTATTAGCGGTGAATGGTTGTTATGCGTTATTAAGAAGCGGTAACACTATAGGTGAAGGTAGTGATCTGTGGACCGACCAACGTTCTGATGACACCGGGACAAATGATAATCAATCAAACGCTGGCGAACCTTTTGGATTCAATAACTTTTCATTAATACCTACCAATAGCTACTTGTTTACGCATTGGAGTTATATGTATGCGGTAATATCTAACTGTAATATAGTATTATCAAATATTGATAAGGTAAACTTTGCAAAGCCCGAAACCAAACAGCTATATAAAGCTGAGGCCGAATCTATACGTGCTTTAATATATTTTCACATGGTTAGGGAATGGGGAGATGTGCCGCTTGTTACCAAACAGTTTACAAACCTTAACGACGTTACAGCAAGCACAGGCCGTAACCCGCAGGCAGAAGTGTACGCACAGATAGTTACCGATTTAAAAGATGCTCAAAACAGCCCATTGCCTGCTACCCAGGCTGCAGGTACAATTGGCCGTATATCACTTGCTGCTGTAAATACTTTGTTGGGGCAGGTTTATTTAACAATGGCTACTACACTGGATGCCGCTAATAAAACAACAAACCTGAATAATGCCTTAACAAATCTTACTGCCGCTTATAACGCTAAAACTTTCGGTAATTTGAAGGATATTCCTTATACAGATGTATTTGATGTAACCAAAAAATCCACTTGCCCTGAGCTTATTTGGCAAATAGTAAATATACAGGGCGATCCTGTTTACAGCTCAAGTATAGCAGCAAACAGCCAGGCCAAAGGAGAAACAACCAACTCACAAAAATCATCTTCAAGTGTTGGTGACAATGTGACGCATGACTTGGTAAATGATTATGAATCAAATGATCCCCGTGGTACATTCTCTATCAAATATGCCAATGATCCAACTGTTAAAGATTGGTATGTAACCAAATTTAGGGATATAAGCTCAGGAGCTGGCAAAAACGGCTACGGAGGTAATGATTGGATACTGATGCGTTACGCTGATGTAATTCTGATGCTTGCAGAAGTTAACATGTACCTTGGTAATAATGCCGCAGCCATCCAATATCTGGATATGGTGCGTGCAAGAGCTGCTATGCCAACTTACGAGGTGTCATCACAAGACCCAACCTACGCTTCAAAATACCCAACACTCAAGTTGGCTATATTACATGAACGCCGCGTGGAACTTGCGTTTGAGCACCACCGTTTGTTTGATTTGTTGAGGACCTTTACTACCGATGAGCTGGTAGCTTATTTCCACAGCAAAAATCAAGCTGATTTTGGTTCGGCTCTGTTATCAAACTTTACTACTAAAGACAGGTTTTTCCCAATTCCGTTTAACGAAACCAAGTTAAACCCTGTTAAAATGTACCAAAACCCTGGATATTAATTATCCGGAATAGATACATAAAAAGGAGGGCCCAAAGTCCTCCTTTTTTATTTCACCACTTATTACCTGCTCATAAATGAAACTTAAGGCTATCAATAGCTTTAGTTGATGATATTATTTAAGAAGTAGTTCCATTTGAATATTACAGCGTTCGTAAGGAGTACATCGTCCGGCTACCTTGCTAAACCCTAATTTATGGTACAGATTAATAGCAGGTTTTAAAATTGTATTACTTTCCAGGTAAATTTTAGCGGCTCCTAATGATCTGGCTTTTTCTATAATGGCACTACCCAGTAACCATCCTATATTTTTTCCCTGAACGGTAGGGGATACCGCCATTTTAGCCAACTCAAAATCATATTCAGGATCGTCCATTTTAATTAAGGCACAAACACCAACGGGTTCTTCATTATATAAAGCAACCAAAATGTGACCGCCTTTATCAAGAATATAACCTTGCGGATTGTCTAATGATCGATGGTCGGCTTCTTCCATCTTAAACCAGGTAGTAATCCACTGTTCATTCAGTCGATTGAAAGCTTCTTTGTACTTAGGGGTATAATCAATGATTTGTACGTTTTGACTTTCCCTTTCTTTTCGCTGTTCGGTTACGCGTTGTAGTAAAGTTTTCTGGTCGAGTAAAAACTCCCATTCTTCAATAGCTTTCCAAAGATTGTTTTGAGTTTGGCTGGTGAGTTGTTCAATAGCATGGTTAACATCGGTATACTGATTTGTTATTTTGGTAATGATCTCTTTGCCCTTGGGCGATAAGCTTACCATATTCCTGCGGCCGTCATCTTTGTCCTTCTTTTCCGTAACAAGGTTTTGTTTTGCCATCTCTCGGATAATCTTACTAACCGAAGGGTGCGAATGTCCTATTTCCTTGGCTACGTCAGTGATAGTTTTGCTTTCACCTGCAGACAGAACATAAAAAACCGGAAACCACTTAGGGTTCATATCTATATCATACAATTTATATATCCGGGCTGCATCTTCGGTTATTTTTTCGGTAAGCATTCTTAACCGGCTACCAATGGCCATCTTACCCACTTTGTTAAAAAAATCCATATTGCAAATTCAATTACGTAACTAATTACACAAATATAAATAGTTTATTTAAAAAATAATTAAACAGCATTGATTTTATAACACCATGCTGACACGATAACTTAAAGTGAATTATATAATCATCTTATATATAATGCACTATGTTGCATATTCGCGTTGGTATTTATTGCGATAATCAATGGGCGATAAACCAGTAATGCGCTTAAAGGTAGTACGAAAAGCCTTGGTGTCTGTATAACCAACGTTGTACATAACTTCATTTACATTTTCGCGAGAGGTTTCAAGGCTTACCTTGGCTGCCTCTATTTTTACGCGCTGTATATATTCGGCTACTGTGTTAGCCGTTGCTTTTTTAAATCTACGTTCAAGGTTACGGCGACCAAGAGCGAACATGGACGCCAGCTGTTCAACGGTGATCCTTTCCTGGTAGTTTTTCTCAATAAATTCCTGTGCTTTTTTTATTGGGTCGTCGGCATGGTCTTTCTGTCCCTGGAATATGATAAATGACGATTGATTATTACGTTCCATTTCAATGGCAAATACCTTTGCACTTAAAATAGCTATATCACGGCCTGCAAATTTCTCAATCAGGTATAAAATAAGGTTGAGATAGGAGAAAGCCCCGCCACTTGAATAAAGTCCCTGCTCGTCAGTAATGATCTTTTCGGTAACCAGATTAACCTCCGGAAACATCCTTCTGAAATCGTTTGCCGCCATCCAATGAGTGGCACATTTTTTACCATTTAACAAACCGGTTGATGCCAGTAAAAACGCGCCCATACATAAACTGGCTACTTCGGCGCCATTATTATATTGTTCGGTTATCCATGGTAGAAACTCTTTATTGTTTTCAACCTCAACGCTAATATCACCATCAATTGCAGGGATGATGATCAGATCAGTCTTTGGAACTTCGGAGATGGTTTTATTGGCATTAACAGTAAATAAACCACCACTAACAGGTGTTTCTTTGTTAAGTCCAACAAGTTCAACCTTAAAGATAGGGTCTTTGCCAGCAGCCATAAAAAACTGGTTTACTTGTGTAAGTAATTGACGCGATCCCTCTAAACTTCCAAGAATGGCCCTTTTAGGAACAAGTATTGATATATGTTTCATAATGTGTAAATAGGTTATAATGGTCGTAATCTGTCCTGTAATCAGACGTGTTGGCGCTTTATCTGTTACAAAGAGGCTTTATATTTTATGGTGTAATAAAATATGAAACTAATTTAAATTAATCGTTATGAAAAAGACAAAAGTTATTTATTTGATTTTAACGGGCTTAAAAGCAACAACTCCATCAAGTTTGTTTGATGGAGTTGTCAAAATAAATGTGCCAGGGTTTAATAATCCTAATTAGGTATTACATGGTAGGGCTTTGCTCATAAATATTCCAGTACTGATCTGGAGTATTTCGTTTTTTGGCTAATACAATGGCCGAATTTACGCTCCCCTTTGGGTCGGCAGGGGTAACGTACAGATCGGTGTCTTTAAGTTTAATGAGGTAGGTATCTTTCTTTACGGCAATAAATTCATATTGCTGATTGGGCGCATTAACTAATAATGGCTGCTCCTCAAAGGGCACGTTAGGAGCTGCCTTAGCCGATGGCTGAAATGTTTTATTAGTGAACAGATTTTGCAATTGGTAAGTATTTGATCCGGTGTTTTTAAAGTTCCATGTCATACATTTCCAATTTTCGGGGTGATAGGCTACAAGCGGTGTCCCGTTTTTGGCCTCTGCATCTTTCACACGCAAAAGCATTCCGGTTTGTACATTTTTTATGGCATAATTACCTTTAATATCCTGTGCCCGGCACGGAACTACCAACGTTGTGAGAATGATTAATATAGATAAGGAAATTTTCATGTGAATAAAATTAACTGATATGTAACTACCAATATAACAATTTGCTTGTAAGCTCAAGAGGCTATCACCTGTTTAGTTTTTCTTTTTTAATCATCTTTAATTAGATATTCATACAGAACTGTTTTTATACTTATAGGTCCGAATTGGCGTTTGTTACAATGTGTTTAAAGCTTGTTCTTGAAATAAAACAGGCTTTAAACCATTTATTTACCAATGTGATATATTCAATTTTAGCTTGAAATCACGAATATTTTTTATGTTTACAAAAAAACAAAACTTAGCTATGAAAGCTTTAAAAACTCCCTTATTTCCTTTAATTTTCGCGTTATTGGCCATTACGGTACTATCTTGCAAATCAAAAAAACTGGCTCAAAAACCAGTGCCTGTTGAAACTGAACAAACTTATGCACCCAAACCACAACCGGCTCCAGCTCCGGCCCCTGTGAAAAAAGAGACCCCTCCGCCACCGGCTCCAAAGCCTAATTATAATTTTAGTAATATTCAATTTGAGTTTAACTCAGCTGTGTTAAGAACCTCTTCTTACCAAACGTTAGATCAGGCAGCTGCCGAAATGAAAAAAGATAATAGCGTGAAATTTATATTAAACGGTAACGCTTCTGCCGAAGGTACTCCAGAACATAACATGGAGCTATCTGTTGAAAGAGCTAATTCTGTAAAATTATACTTAGTTAACAGCGGTATAAATGGCGATAACCTTACCGTAAAAGGTTTAGGTGAAACCAACCCGATAGGTGATAACAATACCGAAGACGGTAGAGTATTAAACCGCAGGGTAGAGATAAAAGTCAACAAATAAACTACCATTCCTGTATAAAAGTTAAAGCCCTGATAATTGCAATTATCAGGGCTTTAACTTTGTAGCCTGTGGCAACCAATCCGCTTTTTGGTTCGTAATGATGAAGTAATTACAATACTTTATCAGGCACCTTGAAACATATTATTAAAGGGATATTAACTCTTCTGAATAAAAAAGAGAAGATTAGATTTTATAGGCTAATCCTATTTGATCTGATTATCAGCATACTTGACATTGCTTTTTTAGGTGCATTACTGCTGGTTATTGGGTTTTATACCTCTGGCAAAACCATAAACTCATCATATCTTTTACTGCCTGATGCCTGGTTTAATAAGGATTCCTTGTTTTTAATCAGTGTTTTTCTAATTCTGTTCTGTCTGAAAAACTGGCTCGGTTACCTGATACTGCGTTTTCAGCATCATTTCTTCTATGGGGTGGCCTCCCGCTTATCAAAACGAAATATCGTCCATTATCTTAAAGGCGACCATATACGTTTTGTAAATGTTGACTCGTCTGTCCACATTCGGCAAATCAGTCAACAACCAATTGAATTTAGCCATTACATCCTTACCAATGTGCAGCAGGTTATTTCGCAGGGAATACTTATTTTATTCACGGTATGCGCCATTTTAATTTATGAACCTGTATTATTTTTATTGTTGCTGTTATTATTGTTGCCCCCCATTACGGTGTTGAGCTGTTTTATCAGAAAACGGTCGAAGCAAATCAGGGTGCATACCAAAATTACCAGCGAAAAAACAATTCAGCATCTACAAGAATCGTTAGGTGGTTATATAGAGAGTAATATTTATGATAAAAGTGATTTTTTAACTAATCGCTACCATAACTATCAACAGCAATTAAATAATAACATAGCCTCTCAGCAAACCTTGCAGGGCTTGCCATCGCGGCTGGTAGAGGTTTTCGCTGTATTGGGCTTTTTTATACTATTGCTGATCAACAAATGGTCGGTTAAAGGGCCGGTTATAGATTTGCTTACTATTGGTATTTTTATGGCAGCCGCCTACAAAATTATCCCAGGTATAATCAAGATATTAAATAGTACCGGGCAAATTAAAACCTACGAGTTTACTCTAAATGATTTGCTGGCGGTAGAAGAACCTTTATTTAAAACTGACATTGCACCCCATACTGTTTTACCCTTATGCTCAATCAGCTTTAATAACATCAGTTTTTGTTATAAAGACAGTCAAATATTAAAAGATATTAGTTTCCATATTGATCAGGGCGATTTTGTAGGTATATCGGCAGTTTCCGGGCGCGGAAAAACAACTGTGATCAATTTACTTTTGGGGTTTTTAATGCCTTGTGAAGGTACTATTTTAATTAATAGCCGTGCTGCGGATGTTGATGCAAGAAAACAGTATTGGAAAAAGATAGCTTATGTAAAACAACAGAACTATTTTATACATGATACAATCATTAAAAATATTACGCTGTGTGATCATGAAAGTGATCATGAAAGACTGGCCTATGCAGTTAATTTTTGCGGACTTGATACCTTAGTGTACAGTGAGGCTGATGGGCTAAATAAAATTGTGAGAGAAAATGGTAAAAATCTTAGTGGTGGTCAACGTCAAAGGGTTATGCTGGCCAGGGCGCTATATCATGATTTTGATATGCTGATACTTGATGAGCCTTTTGGCGAAATGGATCAACAGGCAGAAAATAATATCCTGCTTCAATTGAAACAATTAGCCCAATCAGGCAAAATTATTCTGTTCATAACACATAATGCCTCAAGCCTTACCTATTGCAACAAACTGATAACACTGGAATGAACAAGCAGAAAGCATTGGTAATACTAAGTCCGGGTTTCCCGGCCAATGAGGATGACACTGCCTGTATACCCCCACAGCAGGTTTTTGTGAGGGCGTTAAAACAATGTAATCCGCAGTTAAATGTTGTTGTAATTAGCTTTCAGTATCCTTTTAAGGCAATGACCTATGCATGGTTTGGAGTAGAGGTTATAGCCCTGGGCGGAAAAGCCAGGGGAGGGCCATACAGACTTTTAACCTGGAAAAATGCATTAAGTGTATTGAGAGATCTAAATAAAAAATATGAGTTAGCGGGCTTGCTCAGTTTTTGGCTGGGCGAATGCGCACTTATTGGGGGCCGTTTTGCACGTAAAAACAACTTGAAGCATTATTGTTGGATGCTTGGGCAGGATGCCAAAGCGGGCAATAACTATGTAAAACAAATTAAGCCCGATGGTAGTACGCTTATAGCTTTATCTGATTTTTTAGTGCGGGAGTTTAGCATTAATTACGGTATTAAACCAGGCCAAGTTATTCCGCCAGGTGTAGACACTTCGCTTTTTGGACATTTGGGTGCTGTAAGAGATATTGATGTAATGGGCGCGGGCTCACTTATATCTCTTAAACAGTATAATCTGTTTATTAATGTAATCAAAACCCTCACGCAAACATTTCCGGATATAAAAGCGGTTATATGTGGAAAGGGGCCAGAAATGGAGATATTGAAAAAACAGATAGCGAGGTTGGAGCTAACCAATAATATAGAGCTGAAAGGCGAATTGCCGCATGGTGAAGTGTTAGCACTGATGCAACGTTCCAAAGTTTTCTTGCATACATCTGCTTATGAAGGTTTTGGCATGGTATTAAACGAAGCACTTTATGCAGGTGCGCAAGTTGTAAGTTTGGTTAACCCTATGAATGAGCGGCATGCACATCACCATGTTCCGGATAATGCAGAACGTTTGCCGGTTATTATTAAAGAGCTGCTTAGTAAACCAACCCCTGCGTATAAACCAGTGTTGGTTTATCCTATCCAAACTGTAGTCGCAAAAGTAATGGCTTTGTTTCCCTATTAGTGAAGTAATTTAAATAATCTGATGACTTATAACCTCCATCGGGAAAATAAATTCGGGCAGGTATGATTTAATCTCACCGATTAGCTCTTCTAAATTACCCTCTACGTATTTAAAGGTTCCATTTATTTTAATGAGGCTAAAATGTTTGCCTTGTAAATGTGGAGCCAATACAGGTAATAATTCCTGCTCAAATAAACGGATGTTTCCCTGATGAACAATCAATAATATATTTGCAGGGGAAACTCCGTAAAAATCATCAAAAATATTTATTTCGGCCCTCCTGCGAGCTATGACAATATCGGCATCTTTCTCTGGGGAAAGCTGACCCGTATTGATATCCCATATTTTTGATGGCTCAATATTTAAGGAGTTGTATAATTCTTCATCAGTTAACAATGTGGTTTTCCGGGCCATAGTAATATGATCCCAAATATTCCAGTTACTGGTTAAAGTAGAATCGGTGCCGAATATAATGGATGTGCTATGCTTGAGCTGATGTATCGCTGCAGTTTTATTGAGCAGAAAATAGTTTGATTGCGGACACCAAACAATAGCTTTGAAATGGCTTGCCTGTTTATTAGTCATAGCAACAGCGTGGATGCCGATCAGGTTTCTGTGAAGCGTATTCCATGATATTAACCGGTCAATTTCATGGGTGGCTTCTTCATCGGTACCTTCGCCCGTATGTATCACTACCGGGAGTTTTCTTTTAAGCGGATTATTTAATTTGAGTTTCCACGTTTTTTCAAAGGCAGTGGAGTGCAGATCGTGTGTGTCTTCATAAACGGTTATAAGCGCGTTATCAATAGTTAAACGCTCACCATGGTTAACAACCGTTGTGACGCCGCAAAGCAGGTTTTTGTATATTCCCCACCGAATGCGAAGTTCAGGTGGAACTTGTAATACATCATTTATTTCCGACTTAAATTGCTGATGAATGTAAGCTCCCCATTGGGTATAGTTTTTATATACGCGCTTACCTAACTGCGGGAAAAGATTAAAATCGAGATGGTCGTGTGAGTTAATAAGCCCCGGAAAAACCAATGCGTCATTAAAATGGAGCTGTAGCGTATTTACATCATCAATAGTTATATCGGGGGATACACGATCAATTTTACCGTGGTTAATACTAATACTATCAATCTGACCGCTGTTTACCTGCCTCAATCCGTGGAGTACCATTTATCCCTTTTTTAAATGAATACCGTATATTACAGGGAAACCCCTGTATTTTTCATATACATGCATTGCATTTTGTTTTACATAAAAAGACTTCATGCTTTCATCAATTTTTATTTCCTCCTGGTTTAATAATTGAAAGTTGTTACGGAGCAAAATATCTTTAATGGTGTAAATAGGATGTACATAGTTACGCACAGCCATTACCGCGTTATTATGTTTAAAAGTTCGTTTACCTCCAAAAGCAAGCGTATGTGGATGGAAATCAGTTATTATGATTTCGCCTCCGCTTTTTAATAAACGAGCCCAGGATTGTATGGCCTCCTCAATGTTTTCAATATGAGCTACGGTAAGGGTCGATATGATCACATCATACGAGGCATCCGGAATATCTGAAAACAGGTTGTCGGTAATTTGCCTGGTATAGGCTTTGGGATATTTTTCTTTAAGCTTTTGAAGCATCCCGCCCGATACATCAAAACCTGTTAATTCGGCGGGCTCTTTACTAAATATAGCCGGCCAGTGCCTGCCTGTACCGCAGCCAATATCAGCCAGCTGTTTACCCTGAATATTAATTTGGCTAATAAGATAGGTAAATAACTTACCATCAAGATGAAGCATCAGGTTATCCGGCTGTTTATCGTAATCATCAGACCATAAATCATAAGCCTCCACAGCACTTTTTTCTGTTACAGCAGGGCTGGATATTCTGTTTTGTATGTAGTTTTTTATGGTGCTTAACATAAATGTGCGTCTTTATAACAATAACGGTTTTAAAATGCCTAAGGTTGCCCGGGTATTTTATTATTAATGCAGGCAACCAGTTCCAAAAACACAGCGTAGTATACAATGAACGGTTGTCATATTATGGATAATGACTGACCGGTTTAATTTTGATATCTGCTCGTTATGAATTATTAATATGGCAACTAAAATCAATAAAGTAATACTGTTTAACCCTAAAAGCGCTAATGCCAAATACCGCATACCTAATTCTATTTTAAATATAGCTGCTTCTATTGAAGGTAAATATGACTGGGCCATTGTTGACGGTAACTGTGAAGCCGATCCGATGGAGAAAATAGATAGTTATTTAAGAACAGGTGAATACGGCTATCTTGGCTTTACCGTTATGCCTGGCCCGCAACTAAAACAAGCTATTGAGATTTCAAAGACCATTAAAGAACGATACCCTTATACCACTATGATATGGGGTGGGTATTTCCCTTCCAACCAGCCAAAAGTAGTTCTTGACTCACGTTATGTTGATTTTATTATTAATGGCCCTGGCGATAATGCTTTCCCGTTGTTGATAGACGCTCTTGAAAATCACCAACCATATGAGTTTATAAAAAACCTGATCTATAAAGCCGATGGAAAAATAACCAAAACCATCAAGGAAGATCTGCTTGACCAGGATTCACTACCGCCCTTACCGTATAATAAGCTGAATAATTTTTATCCCTTGGGTAAATTTTTAGGTAAAACTTATCTGGGCGAACATACAATGGCATATCATTCCAGTATCGGTTGCCCTTTTACCTGCTCATTTTGCGCTGTAGTGCCTATTTATGAAGCCAGGTGGAAAGCTAAATCGGCACAAACGGTTTATAAAGATGTGAAGTACATTAAAGATAACTGGGGTGCTGATGCCATTGAGTTTCATGATAATAACTTTTTTGTATCTGAAAAACGCGCGGTTGACTTTTCAAAGCTAATTACACCTGAAAATATGACCTGGTGGGGTATGGCGCGTATTGATACCATGGATAAGTTTAAAGACTCCTCATTGGAAGCCATACGTGCGTCGGGCTGTAAATGCATTTTTTTTGGTGCCGAAAGTGGAAACGACAGCATATTGGAGCAGATGGATAAAGGCGGCACGCAAACCGGCGAGCAGATTATCCGTTTTGCCGAGCGTTTAAAAAAGTTTGATATTATTCCTGAGTATTCATTTGTATTGGGCACACCGGCAGCTACTCAAGAAAAGGTACAGCAACAAATAGATTTTGAGATCAATTTCATTAAAAGGGTAAAGGAGGTTAATCCTAAAACCGAAATTGTGATATATACTTATACTCCTGTACCAACCGAAGGATCTGAGCTATATAAACAGGTTTTAGAGCAGGGTTTCAAATACCCCCAAACTTTAGAGGACTGGATTAGCCCGGCCTGGGAAAATTTTGATTTGCGTAAAAACCCGCTAACTCCCTGGATAAAACCAGAAATGATAGATAAGATAAGGAATTTTGAAACAGTGCTGAACGGTGTTTACCCAACAGTTACAGACATCAAACTGAACGATCTGAAAAGAAGGTCAATCAAGCTGCTATCAACCCTGCGCTACAAAACCAATATCTATAAGTATCCTTATGAAATAAAGCTGCTGCAAAGGTTTTGGGAATATCGCCAGCCAGAAATACAGGGCTTTTAATTAGTGTTATACTTTGAAAGAAACTAAAACAGATATGACCCCGGCTGTTACCCAGGCTACTGAAGAAGCACTGGAGGAGATGTATATTGCTATACGTGAAAAGGAGGGAAGGATATATACCGACAGGGAGGTTGCGCAGTTACCGGCTATTGAAACCCATCATAGGTTTTATAAAGAATGGTTAATCAGGCAACGCTCAAGCCAGCGACTGGTAGCCTATCTGAAGGCGATGCGTCAGCCTCTTAATATTCTTGAAATAGGTTGTGGTAATGGTTGGTTATCTGCAAAACTGGCTGATATACCCCATGTAAAAGTAACCGGTCTTGATCCTAACCAAATTGAAATACAGCAGGCTCAAAGGGTATTTAAAAAGCCCAATCTCCAGTTTGTTCAAAAAGGATTCGATCAGCATGTTTTTGATAAAAAGGTAAAATTCGACATTATCATATTTGCAGCGTCGTTACAGTATTTTCCTTCAGTTAGAGAAGTGATGGCCAATGCTTTTGCTTTATTGACAGAACGGGGTAAGGTACATATACTTGATACACCTTTTTATAATAAGCAGCAGGCTGATGTTGCCGCGCAACGATGCCTTAAATATTATGAAGATATGGGCTTCCCGGGCATGGCCGCGAATTATTTTCACCACACGATGAACAAAATTCAATCCTTTAAACATAGGGTATTATTTGATCCGCGCGGTTTATGGAACCGGATAGTTAAGAAGGATGTTTTTTATTGGATTGTTTTAAAACCTTAATTATGTCAGGGCAATCATTATATCATACTTTTAAGCGTTATCGCACCCTGCAAACGCACCGCATATCGGCATTGCCTATTGTAATACTGATGCCACACAGCGCCTGTAATTGCCGTTGTGTCATGTGCGATATCTGGAAGGATAATAAAAACCTGAAACAGTTAACTGAGAAGGATATCAGCGGCCTACTTGCCTCACTTAAGCAAATGGGCACCCGGCAAGTGTTGATGTCTGGGGGGGAAGCTTTATTAAATACCAATTTTTTTGCGCTTTGTCGTATCCTTAAAAGCATTGATGTTAAGGTAACGCTCCTTACTACAGGTCTCTCTATAAAAAATAATGCCGAACAGATACTAACCTGGGTTGATGACCTTATTGTATCATTAGATGGCGACGAGCCTTTACATGATGCTATCAGGAATATCCCCAACGCCTTCCTCAAACTAAAGGAGGGGGTACAATATATCAAGAAACTGAATCCGGCTTATCGCATTACCGGCCGTACGGTGATACACCGACTCAATTACAGAAACTGGCCTGCTATTATTGCCGAATCAAAAAAAATGGGGCTTGATCAGGTAAGCTTTTTACCTGCCGATGTCAGCAGTCATGCCTTTAACCGTCAACAAGCCTGGACCGAACCCAAGCAGGATGAAATACTGATTGCCGAGCGCGAGTTACCAGAATTAAATGAAGTTATCAATCAGCTGTTAAAAGAATACCATACAGAATTTGATAATGGTTTTATTGCAGAAAACCGTGCAAAAATCAGGGATATATACCATTACTACGCCGCATTTTATGGCCTGAATGAGTTTCCCTATAAAAAATGCAACGCGCCATGGGTATCAACCGTTGTTGAAGCCGATGGTGCTGTAAGGCCGTGCTTTTTTATGGATACTATGGGCAACATCAGGGATAAACCGCTTAATGATATTTTAAATAGCGACGAGGCGATAGCTTTTCGCAGATCGTTGGATACATCTAAAAATCCAACCTGTGTAAAGTGCGTTTGCTCACTTAACCTGTCGCCATTAACCAGTCTAAGTTAACTTATGGAACAGTTAAATAACATACTTTTCACGCATTCCTATTTTTTGCGTTTTGATCCTAAACAATGGGCTCAGGGACAACCATATGCACCACTGGGCACTATATATGCAGCTGCTTTAATGCGGCAGCATAATTATCAGGTGGCACTTTTTGATACCATGTTCAGACACTCGCCTTATGAGTTGATAGATGCCCTTGATGAAAACTGTCCTGACTTTTTTGTTATATATGACGATGGCTTTAACTATCTGACAAAAATGTGCCTTACCAACATGCGTGAGGCAGCATTTAAAATGTGTAAACTGGCAAAGCAACGCGGATGTAAAGTAATTGTATCCAGCTCCGATTCAACAGATCGTTATAAAGAATACCTGCAGGAGGGCGCGGATTTTGTAATCATAGGCGAAGCGGAACAAACCCTGCTGCAACTGGTTAATGCCATCAAAAGTGGAATTACCGATTATGCAGATATACAGGGCCTGGCTTATATTAAACAAAATGTTCCGTTTAAAACCTTTGCACGGCCGGTGCTGAAAGATCTGGATAGCTTGCCTTTACCTGCCTGGGATTTGGTTGATATTACACCTTATCGGGAATGCTGGTTACAGCATAAAGGGTATTTTTCAATAAATATAGGCACTACCCGCGGCTGCCCTTTTAAGTGTAATTGGTGTGCCAAACCTATCTACGGTAACCGCTACAATTCGCGCAGTCCTGAAAATGTGATCAGCGAACTAAAGATGATCAAACAAATGTTTAATATGGATCATGTTTGGTTTTGTGATGATATTTTTGGTTTAAAGCCTGGCTGGATAGTTGAATTTGCAAAGCTTATAAAGGAGGAGAATATCAAATTTAAATATAAGCTGCAATCAAGGGCCGATTTGCTGTTAGACGACGAAACTGTACAGGCCCTGGCAGCATCAGGCTGTGATAATGTTTGGATAGGAGCCGAAAGCGGTTCGCAAAAAATACTCGATGCCATGGATAAAGGCACGAGTATAGAGCAGATCCATACGGCTACTCACCTCATGAAGAAGCATGGTATTAAACCTTCCTTTTTTATACAGTTTGGCTATCCCGGCGAAACTAAAGAGGATATTGCCCAAACTATCCGAATGATCAACAGTCTTTTACCTTTTGAAATAGGTATATCAGTTTCGTACCCCTTGCCAGGTACATTATTTTATGAGAAGGTAAAGGCAGATCTCCAACAAAAAACCAATTGGACAGATTCAGACGAAATGGCTCTGATGTTCAGTAACACATTTAGCCCAGCTTATTATAAGCAGTTGCATAAATATGTTCATCAGAATTATCATGCCCACCTGGCTAAATACAATCTGGTTAAATTATTCAGTAACCCTTTCGCGTCCAATGTAAAGCGTATCAGGAAGGCTGTATCTGTGTTATACCATGCACCGGCTATGATAATAGAAGGGTATAAATTAAGTCAACTGGAAAAAGCATGATGACCGATACTAATATATTAAGTAATGAAACCGATGCCTCAACAGCTTTTAGCAGGCAGTCAAAAATATTTGATGAAATTTACTCGACCAATACAATTATTAATTATAAAAGGGCAAGGGTAAGGCAGCATGTTTTAAACCACCTTGCTCCGGGCAGCAGTATATTGGAGTTAAACAGTGGTACCGGCGAAGACGCTATATTTTTTGCACAACAAGGCCATTATGTACACGCAACTGATATATCCACCGGCATGCAGCAGGTATTACAACAAAAAACTGCACCTTATCGTAACTGGATCAGTCAGGAAATATGTTCTTTTACCCAGCTCGATCAACTAAAAAACAAAGGCCCCTTTGATCATATATTCTCAAACTTTGGCGGGCTTAATTGTACCAGTGAGCTTGAAAAGGTATTGTTGTCATTTGATGCCTTGCTTAAACCCGGCGGCAAAGTTACCCTGGTTATTATTCCCGGGTTTTGCTTATGGGAAACATTACTGGTATTTAAAGGTAAATTTAAAACGGCATTTCGCAGGTTTTTTAGCAGCAAGGGCAGAACCGCCCATATTGAGGGTACATATTTTAAATGCTGGTATTATAGCCCATCATTTATTATAAAAACATTGCAGCATGGCTATAAAGTGTTGGGAGTAGAAGGCCTTTGTACAATTGTGCCCCCATCATATATTGAAGGTTTTGCGGAGAAGCATCCGCGGACCTATAAATTCCTGAAAAACAAAGAAGACAAGTTGAAGGATAAGTGGCCCTGGAAATACATGGGCGATTATTTTATTATTTCGTTAGAAAAGAAATAATAAGAGCGTTTTTATTTATAATACCATAACCACCATCATAGCTATTAATTAGCTACGCTATGGTGGTTATTTATTAGCAACTGCGCTACTCTTGATTCATAGCGGCTAATCAGTTTAACCTGAAAGTTTCCTGGATCCGGTTTTGAAAAATGTTTTCCGGTTGCCATGGCCATTAATATTCCATGATCATTAAGTTTATTTTCCGCAGTTTTTTGCTTCCATCGATCGGCGGTAATCTTCATAAAGCGGTTATCAAGCCTGTCGCCAAAGCGGTTATTCAGCAACCATTCAGTAAAGCTTTTTAAAGCCATCTTTTTTAAAGGCTTTGCTGTAGATACCCGCATAATATGATTAGGCAAGTAATTACGTGTCCAGGCATTGGCGGTAAAAAAGTCGGCAAATGTGGTGTCGCCCTGTATTGGTATTAATGTAACAACTTCTGTAGCTGTATAAATGTTCTTTTCCGGAATTTCCAGTTGCTGCTCATCTATAAAGTAGTTCATGCAGAAAAAATGCTCACGGTTTACTAAAAAAGTAAGTTTTTTTAGCAAATGCATCAATGTACGGGCAATCCAAAGCCGGTTAGGTGCAGTAATCAGGAAAAAGTCGATATCTGAATCCTCATCTGCAAAGTTTTTGGAAAGAGAGCCAGAAATAGCAATACCACGCACATAAGGAAACTTGATTAAAATGTTGCCAATTTTCCTGGCCGTTTTTACCATTTCAAAAGCCTTCTGGTTTCCTTTATTTCTACGCTGAATGAGATAGGGGTCGTTTTTTAAGGTGTAAAACTTATCAAAACGATAAATTAGCCGACCACTTACCAGGCAGGACATAGCTACATCAAAAAGCATCGGTTCGCACTTAATGGGTAAAAACAAGCATATTTCATCCCTGGTAAGCGGATAGTTGAACACATCGAAATAAGCGAGTGTTGCTAATATATTTTTTTTAATTTCTTCTGCCAAGGTGCTGAGTATTTAATAGTATATATTAATATGACGTAACAGGTAAGGTGTTGGTTGCCAATGAGGTCAAATAATCATCTGATTTTACTCCTTCTTTAACAACGGTTTCGTTTTCAGTATTTGAGAAAATAAAAAGGGAGAAAAACAAGCTGTAAAACATTACACCCTTATCTACATCGAGCATGTTTTCGGTAAAGGAAACAAAGGTGATAATCAGCATAAAGCTTATTAACATGACATCGCTTTTTTTGATACCGGCTTTAATACCATAAAAAAGCGTTAATAAGTAAATAGCCAGCCCCCATACACCCGATTTGAGTACAAAGCTGATGTATTGATTATGGGAGTTTAGCCCATGCAGATAAGAGCTGTATAGTTTTGCATTATAAAAGTCGTCTTTTAATAACCCCACTTCTGATCCTGATCCATACCCGGCGAGTGGCCTGTCTTTTATTCGCTTTGCAGCTACCTGCCACCGTTCTATCCTGGAATCGGAGTTTCTGAGTACCTTTTTATTGGTAGTAATATCCTCTCTTAAAAGGGTAACGTAACGCTCCCGAAAGGTTGATATGCTTAAAACACCAGCAATCGCTAATACCGAGATAAAAAGCCCGGATAGCATAAATTTCTTTCGTGTTGCACCCTGAAGTACATAATAGGGAAGTACTGCGTTCACAATAATAAATAAGATAATTACTATTGATTTTGAACTCAGCTGAACAATGCCGGCCACCAGGATGAGGCAACAAATGGAATAAAATATTTTTAAGGATTTGGATGACACATCTCCTTTTAATAGAAGATATAAAAGATTAACGACACTTATTAATAGCTGAAATGAAAAAAAAGTAGCATGTATATTAATAGGACCTGCGAAATTATGATTGGTAAATCCTTCGGCAAAAATGGCGCTTAATGGCAAGTGATAATATCTGATTGTAATAAGCGCTGTGACAAACAAATAAAAAACGGTTACAGAGCAAACCAATGAAAGTGCCAGCAAAAGATTAGGCCTGTATTTTTTAAGATCAAGTTTATTAAGCGAAAAAAGTATAGGGAAAAGTAAAATAGGTATCCGCAACGTCCATTCGTTAAATGCCCCCGGTAGGTTAATGGTATAAGTTGTTGCTATAATTGTGACCAGTAAAACCGATGATAATGCCAGTATTTTTAAGGAACGCAATGATTTTAGATCTTCCTTTTTCAGGTGAATGAACGTATGCAGTGCAAAACTGATTAAAATGATGTGGCTATAAAAAAAATCAAACGGCAAACTGGCCATTAACAGTACCAGGTGATAATAGCTTATTTTATTAACCTTATTATCGTTAATGAACAGCAACTGTTTCATAATGCAAATTCTTATGCTTGTAGCTTTTTATAATAAACTCCTCATACTGATCAATTACCCGATCCCAGTTAAACTGTGATTGTATTTTTTGAAGATTATTCATTACCATATTCTTCTCGGTATCTTGCCATTGTACATTTTCAACAAGCTCTCTTACATCGGTGGCGTTTGAAAAATAAAAAGCATCCGTATTTAATACAGACCTGTTAAATGGGTTATTATGCGCTGCTATCAGTGCCTCGCTGGCCATGGCTTCAAGTAAAGAAGGGTTGGTTCCCCCAACACTATGGCCATGAAAATACAGGTAGGAGTTATTTTGTAGGGAACGCACCTTAGGGTTATCAAAAATGCCTCCTTTAAACTCTATGCGCTCGTCGTTATTAAATTTGTTGGTGATATATTTCCCAAACCTGTTGCCGGTATCGCCCAAAACTTTAAACTTTTTGTTAGAATTGCTTTTGTTGAATCCATCTAAAATAGTTTCAATATTATTTTCGGGCTCCATACGTGCCATCAGCAAAAAGTAGTCTTCTTTTAAGGCCTCATCACGGTCATATTGCTCTCGCTCCAGCTCTGAGTAAACCTCAGCCCCATATGGTATATACTCACTTTCAATCTGATACTTATCCGCCAGGTATGATCTGATAACTTTTGAATCTGAAACGTAGTAATGGCTGTATTTTACAGCCAGTTTTTCGGCATATTTTAAAAAACGCTGCACCGGTTTAGAGTACTTTGATCTTTTCCATTCCAGGCCGTCCATATTAGTAATAATGATACTGTTTTTAGGATAAAGCCTGCCCCAGACAGAGCTGCTGGTATAACCCATTATCAGCACAACATCAAACTTACTTTTGCGGGCATCAAGCAGGCAGTTCATATCATAAACAAATTGCCCGGCGGTTCCTACTAAATATTCGGGGTCGTAGCAATGCCTTATTTGTACACCATTCCATGTATTGTGTGTGTATGGGTGATTATGCGAATTATATACCGTTACCGCATGCCCACGATTTACCAACCCGGCCGAAACATATTCTGATATATGTTCAAAACCACCGTAGTAGTTTGGCACCCCTCGTATACCTAATATGGCTATGCGTAATTTCATACTATAATACTGATTGATATGCTTTTAACGTTTGCGAAGCGGCTTGTTTCCAGGTGTATTTTTTTAATATACGGTGCCTCAAAGTTTCATTGTATGGTGCCGAGCTTGCTCTTACTACTGCTTCCAAAATACTTTCTGATGATGACGGATCACAATAATAGGCATCATCAGCAAAGTACTCCCGCACATCACCTTTATCACTGGTAACTATGTTACAACCCATCAGCGCTGCTTCAATTGAACTTAAACCGGTTGTTTCAAACCAGCTGGGTAATATGTGTACTTTAGCTTGCCTATAATATTTTACAAGCTCCTGCTGAGGCATGTGATCAATAAAGGTTACATTATCGGCAGCTATATTACGGCATTCCTGGTAGTAAGCCACCTGGTTAGGAGCATAAGTGCCTATCAGCAGCAAACGGTAAGGGGTGTTGTTAAGGGCACGTATCAGATTTAACTGATTTTTTATCCCTTCAATCCGTGCTGCACATACCACCAGTTTCTCGTCCTTTTTAATAGAAGAATCATAGTGAAACATGTGAGGGTCAGCGCCGTTAGGCACTATCAGGTGGTTTACATGGGGTTGATATGATTGCACCACCCGCCTGTATTCCGATTCGGAGTTAGGTAATATCATAGCAGCCCTGCTCAGTATATTTTTAATGCTTTTACGCTGCCCAAGCCAGGTATAAGAGGCGCTTGCTAAACTATCGCGTCCAAGCATGTACCTGGCTATTGATTTGAGATACTCAATGGTATCGGTTGAGAGGTAGCGTAACAACCTGCCGGCACCTTTACGGTGGTACTTATCGTATTCGCCATAGTTACACAGTATAGTTGATATTACATAAGGGATACCTGCCTTTTGACTATGGTAAAGTATATCGGCCGGGCGGGTAAGGTTAAAAAAGTGCAGCAGGTCGTAATTATGATAATGAATATGCTCATTGGCCAGCTTTATTTCGGCAGTAATACCCATTTCTGTCAAATGGCGCGCAGTTTGTACCGCCTGAACAGTGTCGCCACCGGGCACTGTATATATGGTTGATCTGGTAATAAATGCTACTTTAATCATTGTGATACCCTCCCGGAATTAATTTTATGCAGCCACATGATAAATTTCTCGGGCAGGTAACTTACCGTGTATAACAGATAATTATCCAGCCTTAGTGGCGATATGCTGATAGCTTTAGTGGCATGCACCCTTGCTTTTTGCGGTTGAAAGCTGTTAACCAATAGCTTTTTGGCACATAGTGCATAATAAGAGCCTTCTTTAATTTTAGGTGAAAATTGTTTTTCGCCCATTTCCGCAAGTAAACTTCCCTCTTGTGGTGTAATGCTGCGACTTTTGAGTGAGGAATATTTAATTTCTAAAAATCTGCTCGGACGCCATTTTTCGTCAATGGTGATAGATTCGGGGTTCAGCCGTAGTTTAATAAGTGGCTGAGGGAAATTATAAGCCTTTTGACTTTTAAGAATATTTGCCCACAAAAAATGATCCTCAAAAGTGTAGGCATGTTCGTTGTAACCACCAGCTTTCAATATCACATCCTTTTTATAAAACACTGTTGAATGAATGAACGGACAAACAGAGGGCTCTAATTGCTGTATATCCTCATTATGAATAGCAGGTGGGGTAGAGGTAAAAAGGTAATTACCTTCCATATCCATATAGCTTGCGGCCGCACCAAGAATGGTGTATTCCGGATTATCTATCATGAAATTATATTGTAGCTGTAATCTCTCTGCTTCGCATACATCATCTGCATCAAAGCGGGCTATATACGGAGCCCTTGCATACTGCAGGCCTTTGTTTAGCGCAAGCGATACACCTTTGTTTTCCTGGTGTATCATTACAATCCGGGGGTCGCTAAAAGACTGTATCACGTCGGCGGTATTATCAGTAGAACCGTCGTTTACAATCAGCAGCTCAAAATCGGTAAAAGTTTGATGCAGTACAGATTCAATAGCTTCCCCTATATATTTACCTGCATTATATGCCGGCATTAAAACCGTTATCTTAGGTACGTTAAAATTCATTAGTGAGGGGTTTGAGCGTTTGGGTTTCTTTTATATTGAGCAATAAAAGCAATTCAAAAAATACAATTACTGATAATTGCTCAAACCAGTAATCGGTAAATAAAACAGCCATCATTAAAAATAAAATAGGGATGCCATAGGTTAATTTTTTATAATGTTTTGCAAAAAAGCCCAGGTAGTATATTAAAAAAACAAGTATGCCTATGAGGCCATATTCGGCCAGTATCTGATCATAAACCGAAAAAGGGCTATTGGTTAAAGAATGCGACCCGGATGCTTTACTAAAGTAATTGAGGTACAGATCAAGGTGATTTACCAGGAAGTTATGATTGATATAAATGTATTTTTCTGGATATGTTCCTGCAAAACCGAGTCCGGCAGCCCTGAAAGCCAGCTTTGATGAAAAATTACCTATTCCTTCGCCAATTACAACCTTGGCAGGATGCTCCTTAAGAACATTTAAGGTTTGTATAATGCCGGTGGCCTTACCAGGTAAAGATGATGTATAACTGCTATTGCCTGATATTGGTAGTACACTTTTATGTGTCTTTATAAATTCAACAAGCTGCATTTGCTCGGGAGGGGTTTCCTTTTTGCTTTGGTAATAGCCCCCGTTTATATCAGGCTCCTGTATCGCTATACGCCCGCCATCAGCGAAATAGACATCCTTACTTAATTTAAGTGCTTTTTTATGACGAATAACATCTAAAATTCTGCCTATACTATCAAGATAGAGTGTTGCAAATTTTTGCTTTCGTTCTTCAGGGCTAAGGATACTGTCGGGGCGTAATGTAATTGGTAAAGGCGCAACAACCAGGGGGAATGAAATAGAATCGGCACCAGAATCCTTATAAGTATCCTTGTTATTATGTAATACTTCGGTCAGTATCTCTTTGGCATAATTGTTATTCTGAGGCGATATTTTAGCCATAAAAACCACCAGGAAAACCATACACACCACTATAAGGCTTTTTTGATAACAGTTGGTTTTAAAAGCAAACAACAATAAAAGTATAGGCAGCAAAATCAGGTTGATAAAGTTGCTGCCGGTAAACAGCAAAGTAGCCATGCATATTAATAGCATGGCAGCATTTTTCCTAACCAAAAAGTAAATAACACCTAAGGCGTTAAGTACGGCATTTGTAATAGAGGTATCAAACGTAATACCTTTAACATAATCGCCGGTACTAATAAAGTATTTCTGATATTGCCCCTGGTACGTGTATGGGTTTAGCGAATGTGTTTTTATAATAATTACAGCCAAAACACTTAAGGACAATAATGTATTAATGATAAAAAATGCAGTTATGGTTTGATGAATAACTTCTGGAGAGTTACTATCAATAGCCTGCTTAATATAATGTATGGCCAATATGCACAGTACCCAAAACACAATACCTGTAGCTACCAGTATATTATAGTTGGTATTGGCGTAGTTATTACTGATAACCCAGTTAACTATAGCGATAGCTATTACCAAAGGATAAAACAGCGGCAGGCGTGAATTTTTAAACTGGAAACCGAATTTGAAGTTAGACTGCCAAATGGTAATAAAAATAATAACCGGAATTTTTACGGCCAGCTTTACATTTAAAAATAGCAGCAGAAAGGTAAGCAGTCGCCAATCTACCTTGTTTTTAATTTTATCTGTATAAAAAGCGGTGAATCTGGTTAACATTATCCGGTTTTCTTTACAATCATTACGACCTGAAAACGGGATTGGTTGCCTGGGTAATTGGCAATTAATATTATTTCATCAACTCAAAATTTTGCGCAGATTTTTATCGTCATTTGCCTTTATTTGCATGGTAAGCAACAAACAGGGTATCGCTTGAAAAAAATACCCACATAACATTATCAAGACTTATCAGGTGCAGAGCCCGGCTTTATTTGGCATGAGTATCCGCCTTAAGTTCATATGTCATCACTGGCATTTCGCACGGATAGCTTTTTAAATCGGGAGCATGCTGTGCCTTACTTAGGTAATGATATTTTAACCAGGTATTTTTCAGGGCCATTTTTGCAATGTTTAAGCCCTCTTTTCCATCTAAAAAGCCCAGTAAAAACACATAGGTTTTTACAAAATGAAATACGGGCGCAACGTATAATTTTATGAAGCTGGCTTTTTTACCACTCTGCAAATATTTTAAAGCACTGAGTTGTGCATAATGGGTTATTTTGGCTTCGTGTTCCTGAACGTTTTTAACCGAGTAGTGATGCAAATGGCCCTTCAGTTTTTTTACATTGATATTTTGCGGAAGTATCAGGGTTTCGTGCACTGGTGGTTCCGACCATTTAACACGGGTTCGGTTAAATAACCTGATGTGATGGTCGCGCCCCCAGTTGCCAAAATTTATAGGCTTATTGCCATAGTAAGCTTTAAAAGGGATATCGTAAACCGTGTTGTTATCGTCCAGTTTTAAGTCAGCTATTGATGTTAAAAGGGCCGAATCTGGTATCTCGTCGGCATCAATACTTAGTATCCAGTTATACCGGGCCAGCGCAATGCCTTTATTTTTATTGGCACCATAGCCATCCCAGTTTTTTTGATACACACGGCAGCCGTTCTCCAGGGTAATGTCTAATGTTCGGTCGGTACTGTCGTTATCTACTACAATAATATCATCGGTGATCTGCTTTAGCATAGTAATGCTACGGCTAATCATTTCAGCTTCGTTTTTAGTGATGATAACAACAGAAACAGGTACCATGTGAATTAAATTTTGTCATTTTTAACCAAAACCAAAATTTTGGCGTGGCCTTTATATGTGCGTATCTATATATTATATCGTTGCTTTACGGGAAAGGGTTGCCATGAAATAAAAAGTTTTATCTTTTTATTTAATATTTCATGGTATGGCGCTGATAGTCAGAAAAGAAATTTGCAAATCTGTTAGTTTATATACCTTTACGGAGTGATTAACCAATTCTATATAGGTACATAAGCCGCCACTACACAATCTGGAGCTTTAAAATTGCTTGGTTAGCCGAACAAATACTTGTAAACTATGAAAACAAAAATAAGGGCTTTGGTAACCGGGGCAACCGGTATGGTGGGTGAGGGGGTAATGCACGAGTGTTTGCAGCACCCAGATGTGGAGGCTGTTCTGGTTATAAACAGGAAAAAGTCAGGCGTTCAGCATCCTAAACTTAAAGAAATAGTTCATGCAGACTTTTTTGATCTTACAGCTATAGAGCATGAGCTGGCGGGATATAATGCCTGTTATTTTTGCCTTGGTGTTTCGTCTGTTGGGCTGAAAGCAGATGTGTATTATAAGCTAACTTATACGTTAACCATGC